>RCUL01000032.1_pt1 | contig 169088 bp, 129 predicted proteins | sample 2167521 | NCBI WGS metagenome assembly RCUL01 (sample SAMN09932745, study PRJNA488358) | compost metagenome | feature: garden; material: soil; isolation source: compost soil in acetic acid-enriched culture | place: Germany: Experimental Botanical Garden Goettingen | collected 2016-01-27
CTATGGAAAAAAGGGCTATCTGTTTGTTCATTATTGGAGAGAAGTATCAAGCAATCTATTCAAAATTAAAAAAACAATTCGAAACATACTCAAAAAAATACAATGCTGATTTAGTCCTCATTACGGAAGCTCCAGACACATCTTTTCACAGATCCCTACTTTCTCAAAAATTATTGTTACCATCTTTAGTTCTCAAATACGACTTGTGTCTATTTATGGATTTGGATATATTGATTTCAGAAAATGCACCTGATATTTTTCTAACCTTACCAAAAGATAAATCATTTGGTGCAATTTTAGATCCAAGAGGAACGGATGAATTTAACAAAACCTGGGCACATATTCCAAGAATTCTGAGTGAAACAACGTTCGACTATTTTACACTCAGAAATTTCGATTATTCTGATCAACTACAAGGTAGTATAAACGGTGGAATATTTATTTTTAGACCACAGAAAATTGCAGATTTATTTTCTAAATATTATTACTCAAACCATAATCAGGGAGAGTTAAATAGTTTTGAAGAAACGCCTATGGCGTATATAACTCAAACTAAAAATCTATTTTTTGCGTTGGACAACAAGTTTAACACGCAAGTACTATATAAAATAAAAGGAACAGATTACGGAAATAGCGTCTTAATACAGCAAAATAAAATTCCAAAGCTCATTCGCAAGTATATTAACCGAAAAAATAAAAATACGATTATTCAAACACCACTTTATAGAAAATTCATTCAAAAACTATTGGAAGAAAATTATTTTGTGCATTTTGCAGGCAACTACCCCATACCAAATTTATGAAAATGAGTACATTTTTTAATATATTTCAAATTCCAACAATTACATATGGAATTACCGTATGTAATGAAGTAAATGAGTTAAAGAAATTACTGACAATCCTAATTCCGCTGATAAGTAAGAATGATGAAATAATAATCCTTCAAGACGTAACAAATGAAAACAAAGCTGTCACTGATTTAATTGCACAATTTAAATCAGTACGGAGAATAGAAGCTCAACTAAACGGTGATTTTTCTGCCTTCAAAAATACGCTGATTAAAATGGCTCGAAAGAAGTATCTCTTTCAAATAGATGCCGATGAATATCCTCAGGTTGGGTTAATCAAAGGTCTAAAACTTTTTCTATGGAAGAATTTACAATCAGATTGCTTTCTCGTTCCTCGTATAAACATTGTCGATGGAATTACTGAACAAGACCTGGAAAATTGGAAATGGAAGAAGAATGAGGATGGATATATTAACTTTCCCGATTTTCAAACCCGGATCTTAAAACTCAATGGAAAGATTCAGTGGAAAAATAAAGTTCATGAGACTTTAATTAACTATAATAAGTTGAAAGCAATGCCAACCAAGAATTATGATTTCTGCCTCATACATAAAAAAGAAATTAATAGACAACGTAATCAGAACGCATTTTATGATAAACTATAAAAGATTAGGACTTTCTTCTATTTGTTCCCTCAATCTCTTCTAGATTGAGGGTTATTCCCAGAGGTATTTTTTATTTCTCCCCAATAGGGCGTTTTTGATATTTTTGAATTTTAGCTTAAGTTTAATATATCCGATATCCTTTATCTTAGATAGTTTCAGATTCATTAGGTCATTTTCCAATTGCAAGTGGCTAATTATATCTTTTACAGTTTCCTTGTTCTGAAAAGATATAATCTTTGATATAATATTAATTCTATCGTGCATTGACTCACCTACACAATGCATATTATATTTTTTCAACATTTCTTCTTTAGCTAGTCCAGTAAGTTTATCAAACGATTTTTTTTTGAGAGCGACATTTTTCATTAATTGAGCTGCATGATTCAGATCGGGCTCAGCCCAAATCGAACCTGCAAGAAACGGTCCCACTGGTTCTGTTAAGTAAGTCATACTATATTTCACCAATAATGCATTGTTAACATTCATATATTCCATATTTCCGGAATATGCTGTAGCTATAACAGGCTTTCCCAACCCCATAGCCTCCGCCATAGTTAGTCCGAAACCTTCCGAATGATGTAATGAAACATAACAATCAATTTCAGATATTAAATGTTGAAGATCTGTCCGTTCCAACTTTTCCTCAAAAAGAATGATTGAGCTATCGCTTCCAATTTTTTCAATAATTGTCTCTCTTTCCTCTTGGTGATACTCTGAAGGATAGGTTTTTAACAATAATGACACATCTTCATTGTTTTCGCCAAAAGCAATGCGAAAACTATCAATCAACCCCAAAACGTTTTTTCGGGTTATCTGACTCTTATAATCAAAGAAAAATGCGAAGACAAACGAGTTTTTACGATCCGCAATGACTTTTGCACGTAAATCCTCTACTCGTACTAAAGGTGCTTCCAATGGCACGGCATGTGGCATGCTCAAAACTGGAATCGGACTTTTCTTCGATATAACGTTTTGACAATAAGATGAAGGAGTCCAAATTTCATTAAAATACCCAAAATATTTCACATATTGATCTGGATATTCCTCCGTTTCCCAAGCCCAAAAGGCAATATTATAGTCTCCATCCATCACATCTGGCTTATATTTTAACAAGCATTCATAGAGATTATCGGGATTAACTTGAAATATATTAATTCCTGTTTTTTTTATTTTCAAATCAGGATTAAATACGGTCACATCATACTCCTTAACTTGATATCCAACCGTTCTTAAGGCTTGGATATTATTTCTGGCGGCCTCCCCGAGTCCGGTTTCCAGCCCCAAAAAGCCAAAAAAATTAATATCTGGTCTATTTTCCATTGCTAATCAAATCAATTGCTTTATCAAATTTCTCAAGAATACTCTCCCAACTGTAATTTTCTCTCACATATGCAGTAGCGTTTTCAGATATTTTCATCTTTTCTCTTTCAGATAACTCAAACACAGCATCAAGGCATCTTTTAAATTCTGCATAACTCTGGTAGTAAAAACCTGTACCACTATTTAATACATGATCTTTAAGGACTTCACATAGTCCATTAACAATAACAGTTTTTCCCTCGGCCATCGCTTCCAATGTTACCATTGATAAACTTTCATTTGTCGATGGCATAATTAGCGCCATACAATTACTCAACAGTGCGTTTTTAACCTCGTCATCAACAAACCCTGTCATAATAACGTTATCACTGGTTTTAGCATTCATATAATCTTTACCAACAAGAAGTAGCTTTACATTTTGATTCACTGTGTTGTATTTGTTAAAAAACGCAATTAACTCATCACATCCCTTACTCCTATCAATCCGTCCAACATATAGAAAGTAGGGTACATTAAGTTTATATTTTTGTAATAGTTCTTCCGTGTTCACGAAATTTGGGAAACTTGTTACTCCGACACCCGCTATATTATTATTAACGACAACATTTCTAAAATTATTTTCAACAAGACTTCTTTCCGATTCAGTATTATACATAATGTAGGCCGGTAGGCTATAGATCTCCTCGTAAGCTTTCGTGAACATAATTTCCTCATCGTGTGCCGTTGGAATAAAGATGCTTTTTTCTGGTACGATTTTCATACCAGAAGCTGTTGGATAATATAGATAGGTAAAAAAGATAAAAACATCAAAGTCGTTGCTATTAGCTTTAATATAATTAAGCATTTCTGGGCAATAAGGACCTTGACGAATAAGCCAGTTATTTACATCACGCTTACTTGGGGTGCGGATGGAAAACTGTTTATCTAAAAAATCTAAAACACCAATTTTTTTTAAAATTCTAAAATACTTTTTGTTACCAAATATAGCTCTACGCGCTCTCCTTAACTGTCTATCTGAAGCTTCAATTGTTGGGAATCGTCTCACATTTATTTCATTCACCATTTCCTTACCACTCGGATAATAGTTTTTCCAACCATTGTAGTCCAATGCTGTTGTTGTCAAAATCTCTATATCATACTTAGTCGCCAATTTTTCGGCTAGTAATCTCGCGTGCAGTTCTGCACCACCGTTGACTTCTAAACCATAGCGTTGAACAACAATTGCAATTTTCTTTCTCATATTATATTTATAACAAACTATGTTTACGACAGACCATCAAACTATCCAAACGCATACTATCTCATATACCAACAAAAATTAATACCTAATAACCTTTAGGTAGTCATAGGTAAATTATGAAAATTTTCATTAGAAATGGAAACATAGTCCAAAACGTACTACCTCATACCTCTATGGATAACACGAAGGATATACAATTTTAACTTATGAAAAGACGTTGATAGAACAAACAATGCTACACGAGTGTAGCATTGTTTGTTTAATGAAATAAATTCATTACTTCTATTACCTTATAAACATCTTCGTCAGAGTGTCCATAAGAAATTGGGAGACTCAATATTGAGTTATGGATTTCTTCTGAGATAGGATACTGGTTACCTGAGAGAATTCCATTCATTGCTTTCTGTTGATGTGGCGCTATAGGATAATGTACTTCCGTACCAATACCCTTTGCTAAAAGATAGGCTTTTAGCTCGTCTCTTTTGGGATGACGTATTGGGAAGATATGATAAACATCTTCAAGTCCAGTTTGCACAGTCGGCAGTATAAATTCAGACTTTAACTCACGCAGATAGACTGTGGCCAGCTTCTGCTTGTGAGCTGTAATCTTATCTAAATATTTCAATTTTATAGACAAGAAGGCCGCTTGCAATTCATCTAGTCTTGAATTATAGCCAACTTCATCGAAGACATATTTAGCCGAAGAACCGTAATTTCGCAGTGTGCGAATGGTGTTATTCAATTCTTCATCCCTGCATGTAATTGCACCAGCATCTCCCAAAGCACCTAGATTCTTAGTCGGATAAAAGCTAAATGCACCAAAATCGCCAAAGGATCCCGCTTTTCCGCCTTTATAATATGCTCCATGTGCTTGTGCACAGTCCTCAACCACCCTTAGATTATATTGGTCCGCTAATTGAAGAATCGGATCCATGTCACACATCTTTCCGTAAAGATGGACAACAAGAATAGCTCTCGTTCGCCTTGTAATAGCGCATTCAATTTTTTCGGGATCAATATTGTACGTATTTATATCGGGCTCTACCAGAACAGGTTTTAACCCAACTTGCATAATAGCGAGAATAGACGCAATATAAGTATTAGCAGGTACTATCACTTCATCTCCTGGCGTAAAGCGAAAATAACGCAATGACAGTACAAGTGCATCTAATCCAGAAGCCACCCCAATACAATGCTCAACACCACAGTAGCTTGCAAAAGATTGCTCAAATTGCCCCACCTGTTTTCCCAAAATATACCAGCCTCCATGTAATACTTCTTGGAAAACCTCAGTATATTCATTCATAAATTCCTTATTGACTTGCTGTAAGCTCTCGTAAGCGATCATGTATAAAATAGGGTTCGTAAATATAATCTGTTGAATCAAAATATTCAGAGGCAAGCACCATAAGGATTGCATCTTCGGAAAAATCAAACATCTGATGCCAGTCCTTTGGTTCTAAAATCAGACATTGATCTGGCGAATGAAGTTCAAAAATGCTTTCAGCACTCCCATCTTGGTTATAAATAGCACAAGAACCTTTTAAACAAATTGCCGCTTGGATAGTTTGATAATGTCGGTGTCCTCCACGGGTAGATCCATCCACACCATAGATGTAAAATATTCGCTTTACATCAAAAGGAATTACTTTTTCGATCACCGTTAGATGCCCACGATCATCGGTGAATGTTTTTAGGTCAATTTGGTAAGCCATTATCTTAAAAAATAGGATTGATGATAATAATGTCGAAATTTTCCGAATATGTATAACTTAAACATCCGACGTAAAGATATTCTTATACGAGGGATCTCATTAATTTCATGAAATCTTAGCGAATGCGATAGCGTTTTTATTTCACGACCAGAATCTTTCAATACTCTGATATAGGGTTTGTATAAAAATTCAATATCATTATCGCTAATTGGATAACCTCCCGCCAATGTAAAGGAGTTTTTCTCCGTATATTTTAAACCATGAAAATGATAAAATATAACTGGAAATAATTGTTGACTAGCAAGTTCTTTACCCCAAATCTGACCTATTTTACGGTCGAAATCATATTGTTGAACATTCCAAGGGGCCACACCACCGCCCAAATGCTCCAGGACATGTACGCCTGTAAACATTGTCGTCCATACATCCAGATATTTTTGATCTCCAAAACGGCCAGGCTCTCTGCGATTATAACACCATTCTATACAAGCTGCACGCCACCATTCCAGGACTGCCATACCTTCAGGTGAATTTTTAAAGTAGACAAACTGAACACAGTAGGTTCCACCCGATTCACTGTCTTCATACATTGGCGTATATCGGTGTGGTGTGATAATTACTGACGCTCCCCTAGCCTCTTCTATTATCACTATAGGATCAGCATAGAAAAACAAATCGGCATCCAGATAAGTACAATTGGATAAACCAAACTTTTGAATGCTATATAAAATAATTGAAGGCGTACAGGTCCAGCAATATTCGCCTGCTGTACGAGTAGGTTTTATAGCTAATAATTGCTCATCTTCAAAATCCGATAAGGAAATAATAGTTGCTTTGGCGAGTTGCAATCTTATCAGTGTATCATAACATTCATCATCAAATGCAAAAATATAAAGGTGGAAGTTCCTAGCCTGTTTTTCAAGCGAACGGTACATGGCCAGTCCCCTTGACAGATACAAGGAATTAAATAGGGTGCAAAAATTATTCATATATTATGTACTTTTTCAAAACTTCGTTTATTATTATTTGTATTCATATTCAATACTCGCTTCTCTTCTCTCAAACACAATGAAATGGAGAACAAAAGCGTTAATAGTATAGAATCAAAAATTTTAATCATGGACAACAGTAAAAAACTTTATATCATCCGACACGCCAAAGCCGAAACTATTCCTGGGATAAACGACTTTGATCGCGCATTGACATCCGAGGGCATACAACATGCAAAACAGGTTGCAGAAAAGCTAGCTGCTAAACTGACGCTCAATGAAAATAGTATCGTTATTAGTTCTCCCGCCAATAGAGCCTTACAAACCGCCCGAGTTTTTTTGGATGTTATGGAAGCTCCCTCATTTGATATTCAAATTGAAGAGTCCATTTACGAATGCACCTACAAGCACTTGCTTTCGGTCATCAATACTATCCCAGATCATATCGATCATGTCTTACTTTTTGGGCACAATCCTACATTGACTGACATGGTTGAATACCTGACACGGAAGTCTGCCTACCTGCGTACCTCATCATTTGCAGAGATTAAACTCGATACTGGTTTTACCTTTCAAATGCTCAGTGGCAATTGCGCCGATCTGGTACAGATCGTTGATTAAAATTCTATTCAAAGAACAAATTTGTCTACTGACAATTGATCGTCTTATCACTTCGCTGTAGTCGATTTCATTGCCTTATCAATCACCAAAGGCAATGTTATCAAATCCAGATCATGTGAATAAACCACAAACTTCTCTACCCAACAGGGATCGAATTTTTCCTTAAATTCCTTCAGGCCTTTGGGTTGACGGAAGTATGTATTATTCTCATATAAGAAGTTGATAAGACGTTCCACAAGTCTTGCTCTACTGTTGTTTCTTACTGCTATTTATGTAATGACACCATTTCTTGTAAATAGTCCCAATACATTTTTTTTTATTTAAAAATCGATACCAATTTTCGCCCGTAGATCCCCGGATTGTCCAGATAGGTAAAACGACGCACCAGATCCACACGCAGGATCTTGAAGATATTACTCAGCCCGACGCTACCTTCCACATAAGCCCCACGATTGAGCGAAAATAACTGCGGTTCGCTGGGATGCTTAGGAGTTGTATCAAAGTTTTTGGTATAGCGATTGGATGCATCTACTTTACCGTAGAGCACTTTTACTGAAGCGATTTCACGAAGATCCAACTTTTTAAGGAGTGGGATCTTATTCAGGAAAAAACCGTTGAAAGAATGCTGTAACAACAGCGATGTATATTTATCACTCATAAATTCCATGGAATTCATCAAATTATACGAGTTCAACTGATAGGAATAAGTCTGGTTTGCGCGGTGGATAATCATGAGTGGATAGGGAACTTTGCCAAACTGTACACCATACTCAAATACAGCATCCGTAAAACCAAATTGTGACGCGTAAAATCGCTTATTCGCGTTAAAGATAAAACGTTGATAATTGTAATCACCGCCCAAAATGCCCTTCACCCCGATCTGTGCCGCCAATGTAAAAACAGGTTTTCCTGTATTAATGATACGTCTATAGCGTTTTCCCTGATAGATTTTTTCCTCAGGAGCCCAACGTAGCTCCCCCGTAAAAGCTGAGGTCCACAACTCGTTGTCATGACTCCGTCTGAATGCGCTATGGTCAAACTTGAGAATCCCCGCAGGACTTAAAATCTGATTAAAGAAACCCAGTTTAAACGAAAGATGGTTTTCAAATTCCTGAAAGTATTCCACCTGTCTCCGTTGCAGATAAAACATCTTATCATTTTCGCCTCGTCTAAAAGAAAGCAGAAAATTATCATTGTCAATAAAATTAAGATCCTGCCCCGGTACCTGAACTTCCTTACTCACTTTTACACTAAGCAGTTTGACCGGAAACTTATACACGGATTGCTTATTAAAAGCATAGGTTGCACCCAGATTATATTTCCATTGCCTATCTCTGGTACCATATGCTCTTATCTACTTTTTGATTCTGAATAGCGAGCGACATGGAAAGCTTCTCGTATTCTCGATAGTTGCCAACAGCTGCATTCAAAGCATTGTTTTCATCACGCCTTTCGATCACTTTACGGATCAAATCCACCGTTGGATTATGTTTATTTGAGTATTTTTTTCTCTTGGGTGCAAGTACTACAACCTCATCCAAGCTTTGCTGCTCATCTTCCAATCGTATGATAAGTACTTTTTTTCCCTGTGCAACACTCATCGGGAATAGCTGCTTTTTGTAGCCGACAGCACTGAATACCAACGTCCAGTTATCAGGCATAGAAGGCAATGAAAACTGCCCATCTTTGTTTGTACCAACAGATTTTGTGGTATTGGAAAGCTTTACTGTTACACCTTGGATTGGTTTTTCGGTTGTAGCATCCAGGACAATACCTGTCAGTGAAACTTCTTGTCCATATATTCGAGAAGTAAAGAACACTAAAATCAGTAAAAACGATATCGCATAAAAAAACCTTGCATCTAAATTCAGTAAGATGACAAGGTTTATCTAAAAAAGTCCTAGTAAGAATATTATCTTAATCGTATTGTATATTGTTTTATATAATTATTTGCTGTCTCTAATATCTTTCATCGGGATTGTCCTATAAACTCCGTCCATAACATAGAAAAAACCAAGCGTATTACCCGAAACGTTTCCTTCCACATTCGCAGGAACCGCAGACAATAAGCCCTTCCATTCCGTCTCTTGAAAGAGGTTATAAAGGAATCGTGCATAGCGTGGTGACACAGAAAGCTTAAATACCATCAGACTATCCTTTTTTGACATCTCGTAATTATAAGTACGTCCAAGCAATGTATTGAGTACATTAGGAGCACCCAAGCGGTAACTATAACTAAAAGGCAACCGGAAGGTAGAGATATCTTCATTTGAAAAATCTTTCTGGGGTACAATCAACCATTTATTGGAAGTTTTCATACCAAATAGATGTTTGCTGACTTTAACCTCCCAACTGTTATTTATGCCTCTCTTTTCAACTGGCAAAAACGCCTTTTCAATAGGGACAGTTGGCACCAATTGGTCCTGTGCTTCATACACTTTACCGTTCAATACTATCCGTAACTGAAAGATATTTCCGACCGTATCCTTCAAGTTAAATAGCTTACCCATATAGAGACCTTCTCCCAATTCTTCGAATTCGATTGTATTTGGTCCGTTAGCGACCTGGACAGTAGCATCTGTAACCCCGACAGTCATCCCATTTGAATGCAATCCATCTAATTTTTTCAATTGGATATACTGCTCTTTATACATCGTATTGATTCCACCTTCGACTATCATATCATAGGACTGCCCAGTATCCACCACTGACTTCTTGCAAGAAAGTAGCAGGCAAAAACCGATAAAAATCAAAAATATTCTCATACTAAAATCTCATTGCGTAACTGATCGATGGTACCCGTCCAGAGAACGAGTTTTTTTTGATAGCCAAGTTCCCATTGCCATCTTCCGAAAAACTATAATAAAGCGGATTCCGCTGATCAAAAACATTGTATAAGCCAAAATTCAATGTATGTCGTGTACCCCGTTGCCGTTGCTTTCTGGTTTCCAGATCTACCGAACAATTCAGATCCAATCTACTAAATGTGGGCATACGCTGAGAATTACGGCTGGAATAAACCGGTACATAAATCCCTTCATATTCCATAAATCCAATTGGATAAGTCAAAGGTCTACCTGTATGAATCGTATAGAAAGTATTAAAATGAACACTGCTTCCCAAGTCATAAGACAAATTACTCTTAAGCACATGCGGGATGTCAAAGTTAGCCACATACTCCCTCCCTTTGTTGATACCATTTATCTTGCGGAAAGACCTTGACCAACTATAGAGTACACTAGCCGACAGATCTCCAAAGCGCTGGTTGATTGATAATTCCAATCCATAAGCCCGACCATTTCCCTGACGCAATTGCGTTTCGATAAAAGGATTGAGAATGAGCTGCGCGTGATCAATCAACTCGACCTGATTTCCCATTTTCTTCCAATAGCCCTCCAGCCCAATATTGCCTTTATACATTAATCTATTGACCCGAAAAGAAAGTACATCTGCATACTGGGGTTTTATATTTGGCCCCGCGGGTATCCATGCCTCCAACGAGGAAAAGGCAAGCTCATCATTTTGCAAGAGTTGCAAGTATTGGTAACTCCGACTATAACCCAACCGTAATGCATAATCTGCCCCCAATTTATATTGTAGTGAGAGACGAGGTTCTAAACCATAATACGATTTCTTTTTTTCGGCATCATTTGCCAATGGTTTGGACTGACCAACACCGAGTAGATAATAACGTCCAAAAGACGTATTAAAGAAAGCATTTACCCTGGTCCCGATAATAACGCGAAACACAGAATCTACTTTCCAGTTGAAAGAAATATAACCCGCATAATCATAGGCCTGCGCCCTAAAGATATTATCTTCGTTATTGCCATTTATAGGAGATATCTCCCCTGGTTTAAAACGATGCAGTGTCCCCTGAAGTCCAAAATCCAAGGTACGATCTAAACCCATAAAATAGGTAAAATCCGATTTCAAACTAAAATCACGTATTCGTGTCAGCCAGATTTGATTATCCGGAGATTCCGGTTTACTGATATCCAAATTATTATGGTAATCGCTGAATATCGCGGAGAGGTTTAGAAACAATCGCGAACTATGCACATGATTCCAACGTAAGGTTGAGGTCCAATTGCCCCAGCGATTTGTATTTTTATTCGGTGCGGTAACTTTGTCCTGGCCATAATACCCTGATAAATAGATACGATTTCTATTGTCAAGTGTATAGTTCAATTTGATATTATAGTCACTATAGTTACCTTTTACGTTAAACAGGCGGTAATCCGTATTCAGTGCATTGGACAGGCTTGTCCGTGCAGTCGCAATAAAGGCACCTTTACCTTTTTTAATAAAAGGTCCCTCTGCTCCCAGTCGTGAAACAAGCAAACTGGCTCCCCCAAAAACATGAAAATTATTAGCATCACCATCCCTCGTACTCATATCCATAATGGAGGAAAGACGGCCACCTAAATTTGCAGGAAGTACATCTTTATACACTTGCGTATTTTTTAAGATATCTGAATTAAAAACAGAGGTTAAACCAAATAAATGCGAAGGATTATAGACCACCGCCTCATCAAGAAGAATCAAATTCTGATCCTTACCACTCCCGCGAACAAATAAATTACTTCCTCCTTCCGTCAATCCGTTGATACCATTTTGCATTTGTAATACCTTCATAATATCGGCCTCACCTTTATAAAATGCATTTCTGCGCGCTCGAGGCCAGTTAATTTTATCAGTAAAATGACCGGTATATTGGACCATCAACGAAGAATCTATATCCACCACAACTTCATTTAGGCTCAAACCAGCAGGTGCAAGCTTAATAAGTACATAGCCATCCTCCAGTTGGGAGTTCAATCGAACAGCACGGGTCTTATAACCCAAATAGCTCACAAAACAACTATAATCTCCTTGCGGAAGCGTAAGTGAATAAAATCCATATTTATTGCTCAAGCTGCTTTTATTCTTCTCAGGGATCATTAAGGTAGCACCGATCAAACTCTCCCCACTTAAACTATCAACAACGCGTCCTTTGATGGTAAAATCCTTATCTTCCTTATAGAAAATCAATGCCCGATTGATCATTGTAAAACTGATTCTAGAATCCTTCAGCAAATAATGTAGTATTTCTTCCAGACTGGATTTATTGAAATTTCTGCCATAGATGATATTTTTATTGAGAATCTGCTCATCGTACGACATCGACAGACCATAGTTTCGATGAATCTCTGTCAAAATCTGAATAATCTTTTTATTTTGAGTGTCAATGGAGACCTGGATATCAGCTAGATTATTTTGCCCCAGTGATTTCGAACCAGTCAAAACAAGCAGCCCAAAAAAAAGGAGAAAACGATACAGAACAATACCCTTCATATCAATAATCCCCGGCCGCTATTCGTAGATACTATATCCTTTTTTACTCGCTTTCCATTTCACATTTAAAGTCTTGGAAAGAATCTGCACAATTTCATTGAGCGACTGCCCATCAAAATACATGCTCAATTTCCGTGCTTTCAGATCCTCACCAACCACAACGATATTCGACTGAAAACGCTTTCCAAGATCCAGACAGATATTGTCCAGACGTTCGTTGGAATAGCTGAGTTTCTGCGCAACTTTATCATCATTGTCCAGAGGACTAAGATCTAGCTTGGACAGAGAGGCTGTCTCATGTTTAAAGAATCCTTTTTCATTCTTTTGCAGAATCAGTTCTTTTGCTGAAGGTCCTTTTCCACTGCTCAAGGCCACAATCCCCTCTTTCACCAATACTTCCACATCTTTGGCGACCAAATTGATTTCAAAGGCAGTCCCTATATCGCGTACATAATTATTGGCTAGATCAACTACAAAGGGTGATGTACGCTCATGCTTCACATCAAAAAAAGCTTTTCCTTTTTTTAGTTTAACAATACGTTGCTGATCAAACGTTCGTTTATTGAAGACAGCTTCAGCATCCGCATGTAGTACCATGACAGAACTATCGGGCAATACGATACGTTCCTGCGTGGCTGCTCCATACAACCTAACTTCATAGCCCATCCAACGGTCGAAGTTCAGGTAGCTAGCAAACCCAATCAATAGCAACACTGCCGCTGCAACGAGTTTCATCCAGGGTTTCCAGATCGTTTTTATAGGAGTAAGTTTCTGTTGCTCTTTATCTGTGGTCTTTTTATCCAACTTTTGTTTAAATCTTTCCCATTGATTATTGGCATCCACTTTTTTATACTGCTCCAATACTATAAGATCACTGGATATCATGCTGACTTCATCGTATAGCTTACGATTCTCCAGATCCTCAGAAAGCCAACGTTCAAGCAACAGCCTTTCCTCTGCAGAAATAACCTCTTCCAATTCTTTCTGGATCAGGTCATAAGGAATAAATCTTGAAGTATTGTTTTCTTCCATATCTATAAGATAATAAACTGAACAAAAAGTCCTAATGAAAAAAATAAAAAGCCAATTAAGAGCAACAGATAAGTTCTTTGTTTGGCCAATGCGACCCGAATTTTATCATAAGCGATGGTCAAATGATTTTTAACGGTTTTGATGGAAATCCCCAATTGATCGGCAATTTCCTGCTGCTTCATCTTATCATACTTACTCATCAGAACGATTTTTCGGCACTGTGGCGGTAGACTCTCCAGTATACTCTCGATCATCAGTAGTTTAGATTCATATAGTGCAGCAAGATCAGCTTGATCTTCATCGTCTGTCAGATCCAGATTCTTGATATAATCATTATTTCGATCCAGCAGACGTTGATTCTTTTTGAGGTGGGTAAGGGAAAAATTGATGACACTGCGCGATAGATAAGCTCCCAGTGATTGATTAATAGCCAGCTTGCCAGCATTTTCCCATAACATCATAAACACATCGTTTGTCAACTCTTCGGCGATCGCTTCATCTCTCACGTACCGAAAAGACAATGTATACAATTTACGGAAATAGGCTTTAAAGATAGTTTCAAAAGCATCTTTGTCTTTATGAACTATCTTTTTGAGCAGGTCAACGTCGTTTGACATAGGACTTCGGTAAAGCTAATAATAATCGCATGTAAAAGTAATGAAATTCATCAAATTAACCTGTTCTTATTGAAATGAAAAAATAAAGTTCTTCTCCCGCGGAAATAGGGTATTACCCAAGACAACACGCTAGATAACAATCAGATTTCTTCTTCTGAATATCGATTCTTAAACGAAGAAACAGAAAGCTATGCTACAACAAAATCTTTCCTCCATTTTCACTACCTTCGTCTTATGGCGAATCAACTGCAGTTTGAAAACTCCCCTTATCTTAAGCAGCATGCACACAATCCCGTGGATTGGATGCCATGGGGAGCCGAAGCCTTAAAAAAGGCGAAAGACGAAAATAAACTTATCATTGTTAGCATAGGTTATTCGGCCTGCCATTGGTGTCATGTGATGGAACGAGAAAGTTTTGAAAACTTGGCTATTGCTCAGACCATGAACAAATTTTTCGTGTCCATCAAAATCGACCGAGAAGAACGCCCAGATATTGATCAAGTCTATATGCTCGCCGTCCAACTGATGACCAATGCCGGTGGGTGGCCTTTGAACTGTATCTGTCTACCTGATGGCCGCCCGATTTATGGCGGTACCTATTTCAAACCGCACGATTGGCAGAATATCCTGTTGCAGATCGCACAAATGTGGGAAGAGAAACCTGAAATCGCTTTGGATTATGCCAATAAGTTAACCAGTGGCATCCAACGGGCGGAGAAACTTCCCATCAACCCCATTCCCGAACAATACACAATCAAAGATCTCGAAGAAATCATCGGCCCTTGGAGCGAAACCTTCGATGAGAAAGAAGGCGGTTATACAAGAGCTCCTAAATTTCCACTCCCCAACAACTGGTCTTTCTTTTTAAAATATGCTGTACTCACTGGCGAACAAGCCACATTGGATCATGTGCATTTTACCCTAAAAAAAATTGGTTCAGGAGGAATCTATGACCAGATTGGTGGTGGTTTTGCCCGCTATTCAGTAGATCACTATTGGCATATCCCTCATTTCGAAAAAATGCTGTATGACAACGGCCAACTGCTTTCACTTTATGCCGAAGCATATCAACAAAATAAGGATCCATTCTATAAAAGAATAATCGAAGAAACGGCTGTCTGGATTGAGCGTGAAATGCTTGCACCCAATCATGGTTTTTACAGTGCATTGGACGCCGATAGTGAAGGAATCGAAGGGAAATACTACTCTTTTTCAAAAGCTGAATTCGACGAAATTCTGGGTGAAGATGCTGCGTTGTTCAATCAATATTTTAATATCACCGAAGGTGGCAACTGGGAAGAAGAGCGTACAAATGTTCCCATTTGCGCCATTAATGCAGACCAGCTGGCTACGAAGGTCAATATGTCAGCTGACGAATGGGCAGATTTTTTAAAAATTTCTAAGCAAAAACTTTTTGATTACCGGGAGCAACGTGTTCGACCGGGACTCGATCATAAACAATTGACGACCTGGAATGCCCTCTTATTGAAAGGACTAATAGACGCTTACCGCAGCCTTGGCTCGAAACATCTATTGGATCTCGCGCTAAATAATGCCGCGTTTATTTGTGCGGAACTCATTCGGGATGACGATTATTTATTGCATCAACCACAGGATAAAAATCGTGCAATAGCAGGTTTTTTAGATGACTATGCATTTACAATAGAGGCCTTTATTGCCCTCTATGAAGCTACATTTGACCTAAAATGGTTGACCATCGCCCGACAACTGGCAGACAGGGCTATTGCATTATTTTATGATGTGGAGCAAAAAACATTTTACTATACTTCGGCTGAAGCCGAAGAACTGATCGCTCGAAAAAGTGAGATCATGGACAATGTGATCCCTTCCTCTTCCTCAACAATGGTTCGTCAATTGAAGCGCTTAGGTTTGCTTTTTGATAATGAAAATTATACCGCAATAGCTGATCAATTACTAGCCAATGTATTTCCGCAAATCAAGACTTATGGTTCCGCCTATTCAAATTGGGCAATATTATTGCTAGAAGAGATATATGGGATCAATGAAATCGCGTTGACGGGCGAGGATGCACTAGCTTTTCGCATGGAACTGGATCAACATTATATCCCCAACAAAATTGTGCTCGGCGGCATGGAAGAAAATCTTCCATTATTAGAGAACAGAATCAGAAAGGAAACAAAAGCATATCTTTGCAAAAATAAGACATGTAGTCTTCCGCAAGATTCCATAACAGCGTTAATAAATTATATTTAATAAACGGTAGCCTCAGGCTCCCAAAAATCAAAATCAGATGGCTATAAAAGCAAACGACGTCGTAGCATTGACGTACAGACTTCACACAGTAGAAAACGGTGAAAAAGTTTTCGTTGAAGAAACAACTGCAGAACAACCTTTAGACTTCTTATATGGTGTAGGTATGATGTTACCTAAATTTGAAGAAAACATCGCTGACTTAAATGTAGGTGACAAAATTTCTTTCGAATTGGTACCAGAAGATGCTTACGGTGAAAAAGACGAAAGAGCATTCGCACAATTGCCAGTAGATATGTTCAAAGAAACAGGTTTACCTCCAGTTGGTGAAGTATTGCCTTTGCAAGATAACCAAGGAAACCAATTCCGTGCTGTAGTTGCAGAAGTAACTCCAGAAATTGTTATTGCAGACTTAAACCACCCAATGGCTGGTAAAACATTGAATTTCGATATCGAAATCTTAACTGTACGCCCTGCTACTGAAGAAGAATTGTCTCACGGACACTCTCACGGTGTAGATGGTACGCAAGGTCACTAATCAGTGATAAAAATATAAACAAGAAAAGGGCGTCAATTGATGCCCTTTTCTTGTTTATATTTTTATTCAGAATCCGTATCTTTCTGCTAAAGTATCCATTATGGTCACATTTGCCCGAAAAGTAATTACATTCAACAAACAGCTCGACTATCACGGGGATCTTCCGCCCGATTTTAATGTCATCAACCCCTACCTCGATAATCCTGAGACATTGGTCGTCATGCAGCAATTTTACAATAAGTATTATAATGACAATCTCAAACGTAAATTTATCATCGGGATCAATCCAAGCCGACATGGAGCGGGTGTAACCGGCGTACCTTTTACCGATACCAAACGATTATACAGTGCCTGTGGTATAAAAATGCAAACTGCCCATACGCATGAAATCTCCTCGGTCTTTATGTATGATATGATTGAAGCTTATGGCGGCCCTGAAACCTTTTATAACCAATTTTATATCAACTCCCCTTTCCCGCTAGCCATCGTTAGACATACGAAAGTTGACAACTGGATTAATGCGAACTATTATGACGATAAACAGCTTTTTGAAATGGTAAAGCCATTTATGGTTGAATCCCTAAAACAACATATCAACATGGGACTCCAAACGGAGGAAGTATTTGTTCTAGGAAAAAAGAATGCCACCTTTTTGGCCAAAATCAATCAGAAAGAGAAACTATTCGGGAAAATGACCATTTTGGATCACCCGCGTTATATCCAACAATATAAATCAAAAGACAAACAATTGTACATTGACAATTATATCCGACTATTAAGCGGCTTGTAAAATGTGAATAAGTATGTTAATTCACTAAACATCAATTATATTTATGTTGATAAGTCATGTCACTTATTAGAATCTATCTAGCCTATCCAACTATTCCTCAATTATAAATCAGGCAAGCAACTTCTATGATACGTCATCAGAATATCTTCCACAACGGAGTCCGTGTTCTGTACGTTATTTAACTCTCCTCCGAGGATCATTCGGGGCAACTTCGTGTATTATTCGTGCCTACAAGCAGGTAAAAGCGTTTTCAGACAACCATGCTACCGCCTTATCTCCGAGTTTAACTCGGACTCACCACGGACGCATGACGCTCTCACCACGGATACACCCTAGCCCTGACACGGAGATGCATCAGAAGAGATACGGAACGATAGCGAAGCAGAGATGCCACATCTTTACCAAATTTCTCAAAAATCTGCATTTGAAAGGTTAATCAAAAAATCTACTGCAAAATTCATAATGGTAATGTACTAGCAATTATCATTTTGACAAGGTCATTTACCTACCCGTTTTCATTTTTTTAAAAATAAATAATTATTTGTTTTTCAGCACATTAATTACTTAAATTCAACCTATGGCTATATTAGAAAACGGTAGTTTGAAGGGCTTGGTTGGGAACCTTGTCTTTCGAAAATCAAATGAAAAAACAATTGTGCAAACGGGACCCGGCCGTAAAACTAAACAAACGAAGGCTACAAAAGCCGCCGCTATAGATTTTGGACACGTGAGTACTGCAGGATCCCGTATCAGAAATATAATGGGAGAAATACACCTGAATATGCACGACAGTATCATGCACAACCGACTGATCAATCATTTAAAGAGAGTGACCCGGGCAAACAGAGCTCCTGTGGGCGAAAAGACAATCCGTGGCGGAAAGATTGATCGTCTAATCAATTTCCAGTTCGTCGAAAAATGCCACATGCACGATTACATGCATTTCGACCCAGAAATAAAATTGTTGGACACAAAGCAAGTCGCCATACAGTTCCCAAAGTTTGACATGCAGAATGACATTCATCGCCCAAAATACTGCAATCTCATGAAAATAAATTTGATGATCGCCGTATTCAATTTTGACAAGCAGCAATATATCCGCTGGCATAAACACGAGATTCCTATAAACTTACAGATACCTTCAAAAGATGTTGAATTGGAAGAATTACTATTTGATGTGAACTATCAAGACGCTGAGACGGTACTTATTGGAATGAATATCGAATACTATGAAAGATTCAGCGACAATTATACGCTGCTAAATAATAAAGATTTTCATCCAGCAGCTATAGTCGGTGCATTTATTATTGATCCCTAAATGATCGATCATTCGTATACAATCACTTTAAATCTAAATGATGTTTCCTTTCTAGTATCGATAATACAGCAAAAGGCTGGAATTTAGTTCCAGCCTTTTATCATTACTGCGATGCCTAAGCGATCTAATTTACTGCTTTATTCTTGGTAATGTCATCGTAGATTACCTTAATTTTACCTCCCTCAATGAGCAGCCCCCGACTACGTCCTTTCAGTCGGTTGGATTCGTTATTGACATTCACACCGTACACTTTCCCTTCATAAAAACTACTTACTTCAGGGAAAATGGTATGCCCCACAAAAATCTGCTTAACACCATATATTTTCATCATGTTATTCAAATCCTCTTCCCCCAACGGATGATATTTTTCCTCCTTTACCACCATACCACGGTACCATAATGGGCCTTCGCTGCCAAAAAGAAATGATGCTGATTTCGACTGCTGCCGTTCTTCTTTCGTGTGGAACAGATAACGGCGAACAGAATCATTGACCGCAGGAATAGTCCATTTTGGATCCAGCATTGCCGTACTCAGCCCCGCATGGACAAAAAGATAATCACCTATTTTCTCCATGGTATTCTTGCTCTGTAGCCATCGTCCCAATTCCGTCTCTGATGACCAAAAATCACGGTAGGGCCTGCCGATGGAATCCGCTAACACCTTATATTTATCCTGCGTATATTTATAATTTCCACGCATCAACATTTCCTCATGATTGCCCAGCAAAAAATGAACCTGCCCTCCAGCCTTAACTGCTTCATGTTCCAATTTATAGATCAGCCAAAAAATAGGCAGGACATCTTTTCCCCGGTCAAATACATCTCCTATAACGACTAGCTGATTCTTTCCAAAAGTCCATTCATAGCTCGCGTCAACTACCTTTTGCGCCTTTAAAATAGCATAAAAAGAGGCAAAGTCACCATGCGGATCGGAAAGCACCATGATCTTGTCACTAGGACGATAAGCCTCTTTGGGAACTGTTATAGGATGACGTGAAACCTCAAAATGATACTGACCATCTTCTGTGGACACCGAGAAAGGTTCTTTAAGTGAATTATCGACTTGTATCTTTCCATCAACTACGCGTACAGATTTGGTATTTCCCGCTTCGTAGAAGAAATAAGGGCCATCATGTTGCCCCAACAGTTGTTGGGTCTGTGCATGCAACTGCTGAAAACTAAACAATATAAAAAGTAAAAAGTACCATGTACTGATCCAGTTTGGATCAGTACATAGGTGTTTAAGATTATATTTCCGATTGTTTTGCATCGTGACGTATTTTAATAGCCGGTATTTTGAACAATATTGGGATTGACGTCGATCTCTCTTCTCGGCACAGCCATCCGCGTTTTGAAGTATGTTCGGTCAAATGACTTTGTCTCAGGTCGCAATAGGGGTGAAACGTGCGCCTTACCTTTGCGTTCTATCCTTAGGTTATTACGCATTGCGTCAAATAAACGATGACCTTCACCAACGAGCTCACGACGACGTTCTTCCATCACACGGTTTAGGTCCACCGTTCCACTTACCGACTTGGCCGGATTGGCGCGCTTGACAATGACATTTAAATAATTAAGTGCATTGCTATTATCACCCAATTTCACCGCTGCCTCAGCTGCAATAAGGTATGCTTCCGATAACCGAAGAACGGGAATATCAGCAAATTCAGGATTTTCATTCTCTGCTGTATTACCTGGGTATTTATTCAAATAGTAATAATCAACCTGCTTACTGGTATATTTGGTAATCACTTTCTGACGCACATCATTCGGATCATCTTTAAGCAAATTCATATAATCATCTGAAAGAATAATATCATTGTAGCCCAAGCGCCATAACAGGTTTCCGATCCCTTCTTTTGAATCACTGGCCTCCACTTTGGTATTAGACAACTGAAACAATATTTCGCTTGTAAAGTCCTTCGACCACACCGTCGCATATTCCTCGTTTTTCCACAATTGGTATTGCCCTTTTTTTGAACTTGCGGCGGCTTCGGCATTTTTGATCAATGCAGCTGCCATTGAAAAGGCCTTTGCATTTTCTCCTGTATACAGGTAAGCACGTGCCAATACTTGCTCTGCAGCAAATCTGTTCAACTTACCATCATTTCTTGCTGTACTCAACAAGCTGTCAGCACCTTCAAGATCGGTGATAATCTGTGCATAAACCTCCTCAACGGTATTTCGTGCAGGTTTGCTTGTAGACACATGCTTCTCCGTCTCAATAGGCACCCCTAAAGAAGCGCCTTGATTTACCGCGTATGGCGCTCCAAATACTTTAACCAAGTCAAAATGGGCCATCGCACGCATAGTTAATGCCTGTCCTTTGATGTCTTTGAGCACATCGGTCATTTGATCGGCTGGCACACTATTTACATAGGCCAGTACTCCGTTGGCATTACGGATCACACGATAAGGTTGATACCAAAGTGAAGATGGTGTATTATCCTTATTAAAGTCAAAAAGATAATAACCTGCAGCACGCTTTGTGTCACCATTGGCGAGCATATCTTCACCAGTGACATCTCCATAATAAGTCATGCGCGCACCATAATATTCATAGCCACGCATAATATCGTAAATACCATTTAATGCGTAACTCGCCTCATTTGCCGATTTAATGGCCTCCGAACTTTCGGTTGAGGTGCTTGGCTGTGCTGTCTCCAGCCATTTGTTGCCACAGCCTGTCAGTAATGTACAGGACAATAACGCTATTGATACTATATTCTTCATCTCTATTTTATTTTTTTCCATCATACTGATGGGCGATTACCATGATCATATTTTAAAATTCCCTTTATCTGAAAAATGAAATTATAATTATGAACGAATCAGTGCTTGCTCCTTAAAATTTAACATCCAAACCGAAGGTTACTGTCTTCAATTTAGGGGATTCAAAATATACCACTCCATCCACAGGCACCTCAGGGTCGTAGTTTTTATAAGCCGCAAAGGTCAGCAAGTTCATACCGGAACAGAAAGCCCGGATATTACTCACTTTTAGTCTACGGGAGATATGCTTCGGAATAGAAACCCCGAAAGTCAGGTTTTTCAAACGGATATGGTCAGTAGAATGCACACGGCGTGTATTGGCTACACTGCTCATGTCATATTTATTTCCAACCATAAACATCTCGATATCGGTTTCATCACCCGGTTTTTGCCATCTCCGCTCGTAATATTTTGGAATATTGTCATAACCTGTTTTACCACCCAATTCTGTTTTCTGTGCACCACTGTCGTAGGAATTTCCACCCAGCGAATAAGTCCATGTGAAGTTTAGATCCAAGAATTTATAACGGAATGTATTGGTAAAACCACCCACAAGTTTTGGATCCGCGCTCTTATACAATATCCGCGTTGCAGCAGTATAATCTTCGGTGGTTTCTCTAGAACCTGGTTGAGCAGGATCATTGGTGTAATATTGTGGCACACCTGTTTCTTTGTTGATCCCTGCAAATTCAATTAAATAATAGCTATACCATGGTTGTCCAATGCGGTGAATCTGTGTTCCATCCCGCAGTTCCGAACTACCATCAGATAAGGCAATCGTTTTGTTACGGTTCATTCCAAAGTTTAAACTCGATGTCCATTTAAACGCACCATTTCGTAGAATATCTGCATTCAGGTCGAGCTCAATACCCGAATTGCGAATCGTTCCAATATTGCTCAGATAAGATGAGAATCCCGTTGTATAAGATGTAGGAACATCATTCAACAAATCCGAAGACTGACGCTGGTACCATTCAAATGTCAGGCCCAGTCGTTCAAACAAACGTAAATCCAATCCTATATTGAGGTTATTCTGTTTTTCCCATTTCAGACCCGGATTTCCGATCTGGATTTCCCGTATACCAGGATTGTTCCTGTACGGAAAGCCAAAACCTGTCAAATCCATATAAGTATAGTAGTTGGATGGCAAAGTACCATTGGTACCATAAGAAACACGGATTTTACCGTCGCTGATTACGTCATTTAGAGACTCCATAAAGTCTTCTTTTGTAAACTTCCAAGCTCCCGACAACGACCAGAATGTCCCCCAACGATTGCTGCGGTGAATACGCGAGCTACCATCCATACGGATACTACCTCCTAAAAAGTACTTGTCATCATAATTATAATTCGCACGCGAAAGGTAAGACAGCAGACGCCATTCACTATTGGAGCCCGAAGCATCGGTCAAAACCGAACCGTTGGACAACACCGTTTTATCCACGGTCGGAAAATTGTCCTTGGCACCGCTCAATCCTTCTTTACGATAAGTATTCACTTCGTAGCCACCCAAAATATCCAAATGATGTTTCTCCGCCAATGTTTTAGTGTAGGTTAGGCTATTGCGCCATACCATTTGTTTATAGTCCGAAAAACTTGTGGTCAAGGAACCATTCGTCTTTTCGCCATCCGAGGTACGAGGATCCGACCAAGAGTTGTAACGCGTCGTCGTATGATCCAAGCTAAAAGTTGTATTAAAAACTAGCCCATCAATAAATTTATAGTTGGCAAAAACCGTATTGAATGAGCGGTCACCTTTTTCCCGCCGGAAATTGTACAAGGAAGAAGCCTTGGGATTACGTGGGCCATTAGAAAAGAAATCCAGGAAGAAAGATCCATCTTCGTTATAAACCGGCTCTGATGCTGTAATCTTATGACGCGAAGAATAGATTGGTGAGGTATAACCTCCTCCTTCGGAATTGACATCCTGTGTAATATTGGAATACAAAATATTGGCCCCCAACTCCATCTTTTCACTCATTTTGTACTTGACGTTCAGTCTTCCAGTGAGACGTTCGAAGCCCGACTGATAGGATAATCCCGTCTGGTTGGTATACCCCATGGATGTATAATAGGAAAGCTTGCTATCTCCACCCGAAGCAGATATATCTGCATTTCTGAAAGGCGAGTTGCGACGAAACAGTTCTTTTTTCCAATCTGCCCAGCCGCTTGTCGGAATAGGTGCATATTTATCAATATTCGCCAGCGCATAATCTTCAATCTGGGTCTCATCCGTTAGCTTATCTAAATAGCGAGCTCTATTGCGTAGGCCCTCCAAAAGCATCTCACGTCGTTGTGGCCCATCCATCACTTCGCGAAAATCTGTTGCCTGGCTTGATAATCCATAATCGCCCTTCACTGAAAACACAGGTTTACCTGCTTTACCAGACTTGGTGGTAATTAAGATCACACCGCCTGCAGCACGTGAACCGTAAAGGGATGCTGCCGCAGCATCTTTAATGACAGTAATTTGTTCGATATCGGAGCTATTTATGGTCGACATGACATCCAATCCAGCATTATTCGACTCACTTGAAGCAATATTTTCGGACATTACGGGTACGCCATCAATGACAAACAAAGGTTTGTTTGAGGCGTTAATGGATCCCATACCACGAATACGGATATCGGTCGCTCCTCCGGGTTGTCCCGATAAGGAGTTCACCTGAACACCGGGTGCATTGCCCTGTAACATGGTTGAGAAGTTTACTGCCGGAACATCCGCCATGCGGTCGGTCCGAATCGTCGAAGCCGATCCTGTATAATCTGCCTTCTTAAAAGTTCCATAGCCCGTGACTACTACTTCCTCCAGATTGGATTGGCTAAACTGCAGGCTTACGTTGAGCATTTCCCCAGTCACTTCAACCTCCTTACGATCGTAGCCTAAAAAACTGAAAACTAGCGTCGCTCCTCGGTTGGCAGCAATCGAATAATTTCCGTTTTGATCTGTACCGACAGTCGCTTTTGTAGCCTTTACGGTAACACTTACACCTGAAAGGGCCTTACCCTGCTGATCGGTGACCTGACCATGAATGTTCTTTTGCAGCTCAAGCGTGTTGTCTTTCGCCGTGCTATGCGAGCGATCAATCGCCAAATCAGTTTTTCCAGCCTTAACAACGATTGATTTTCCCTCCTTAAAATAGGTTAAACCATGTGGAGTAAGGAGCTCTGTCAAAGCACGATCCAAAGGAACGTTATTGAAATCAACCGTAATAGCAGGTGTATTATTTACGATTTCTGATTTGCACAGAACAGTATATCCGGTCTGCTTTTTGATTTCACGAAATACGTTGACGATCGAACTATTCTTCTTTTTAATATTTACTGTCTGGGCAAAACTTCCAGCATGGAGCTGCCCCAGTGTAAATAAAAGAAGTATAATAATCATTTTCATAATAATGAGGTATTTATACTTTTTCATTACATTTGATTGGTTTGTTAGTTTAATAAACAGTTAAGCGCGTTTCATAAAATTTCGAACCAAAATGTGCTGGGGAAGTACCACCTTCCTCAGCTTTTTGATAGACGAAATAGGATATAGGTAATTTTTGGCTCTTATTTCATCAATCGGACCCTCCTTCCTTCGATTTGAATCTTAATTTTATCATCGGTCATCTTTATGATTTTTAACACTTTATCAAAATTATCAAGTCGTGAAACCGATCCCCATAATTTCATCTTGGCTACACTTGGGTCAATATCAATATCAATGTCATACCAGCGTGCTACCTGAGCTAGCGCTGTCCCCAAAGGCTCGTTATTAAACATAAATTCGTCATTCTTCCAGGCAATACTTTCATCCACAGGCACCTGTTGTACAGAAAGTTCTTCCCCTTGTACCGAAGCTTGCTCGCCTGGCTGAAGTAGCCTTGTCTTTCCTGCCGGAACGGAGACTTTTACTTTACCCTCCAGCAGAGAAACTTTGGACTCCTTCTCTTTCGGAAAAGAATAGACATTGAAATGAGTTCCCAACACTTCGACTTTTTCCTTTGCTGTAACAACAATGAATGGCTTTCCAGCCACCTTGGCTACTTCAAAATAAGCTTCCCCATCCAGTTCGACAACGCGTTGTTCATCCGTAAATTTATTGGGGTAGCATAGGCGTGTATCAGCATTGAGCCAAACCTTGGTCCCATCTGCAAGGGCGATCTGATATTGTCCACCACGGGGAGTTGACAAGATCATCATGCGTTTTTCATCTTTTGCAGTCGCCAGGGCAACTGAACCATCTGTATAGGTAATCTCATCGCCCATCACAATCCCCACCTGCTGTTGATCAAGTCCGATACCGGCACCATCCGCAAGCTGAAGGGTGGCTCTATTTCCACCGGGAAGAAGATTTTCCGCTAATTTAACAGCATCAACAGGAGTAGCAGGATCCGACGTATCTATCCCATCTCGTTTATTTATTTGCCATATTCCCAAGCCAACAACAGCAATAAAACAAGCCGCGGCAGCATACCAACCATACAGCTTCCATCGGTGTTTAGGCTGCTGATTGCCCTGGATCTCGATTTTATCCATAATATTCGACAGAATCCTTTGTTCTTGCGTCTGATCTGACGTCGAAAATTCTTCATAAGCCTGTAATTCCTCGCGCAAATTTGCCGGATCTTCCAATTTCTTAGCCAAGTCCTGTAATTCCGGATATTTTTCAAACAGCATGCTTAATTCGGCATGCTCATCAGGGAGAATCTCCCCTTTTAGGTAAGCTTGAAGTAATTGAATAATATGATCTATCGTATACATGATGTTCTTTTCATTTGCTTGTTGACGATAGAAACACGAAGCATAGGATTATCTTACAGAAAAAAATATAAAAAGAATTAAAAGGCTGTTTATCAGATAAATATTTTCAAAAAAAACATTAAAACTCATATTGCATAAGCAATATATTCTGTTAAACATTGATTTCCTGTTTTCTACTTGCTGTCTGTTATTTACTGACAAAGGATAGGAATGCAAGGAGTGTTAAAGCATCCTTTGCCCCCAAAAGCCCTCTAATAGTACTCACTGCGCGGGAGCGGTTCGTATATACAGCGGCTGGACTCATCTGCAGCTGGTCTGCAATTTCTTCTACAGTCTTGTCCTCCAGATAAGTTAGGTTAAAGACTTCTTTTTGCTTTTCAGGCAATTTTTCAACTTCATTAAAGATGGCATGTACCAGCTCCGCATGAATCATCTTTGAAAAAGCATCACGGTCATCCGTAAGGAGATCCTCATAATTGGATAAAGGTTCCTGAATACCTTTTGTGCGTTTGTCCCGAATAGCGTTGAGGCTGGCATGTTTTGCCGTAATATAAATAAAAGCCCTCAGACTTTCCATGGAATGAAAATCGGATCGACGGGACCATACCTTGACAAAAACATCCGCTACGATCTCTTCAGCGACATCGACCTCTTTCAGGTAACGCAAAACAAAGAAAAGCAACTGTTTATAATACTTATGATAAATAGCCACAAACCCTGTCTGGTTGTCTTCCTTCAAACTGTCTATCAACTGTGAATCTGTCATGAGGTAGTGGAAAGTGAACTATTAGGTTAGCCTTAATATCAAAGCTAAATTAGAAAACACTTTTTAGATTATCAAACAGTTAACAATAATTTAAAATGGAACAACAGGCTGTTTAAAGTTTTGTAGCACGCAGCATTTCTCTTTTTCCAGGTGCACCCGGAGCCTTCTCAATGGAAAAGCCCAAAGATTTCATACTGCGTTTGAGATTACCTGTAATGGCATAAGTAACAAAAACGCCTCTAGGTTTAACGAATTGCGCGACATGCGCCAATGCCACATCGCTCCACATTTCGGGCTGATGTATGGCTGCAAAAGCATCAAAATACACCACATCGAATCTTTTTTCGGATTGGAAATCCATCAATAAAGTATGGGCAATGGTGAGTTGTAAGCGTTCGTGAATTTGCACCTGCTGCTGCAATGCGGCTTCATAGTTATCCAGATAAGCCGACCAGATAGTTGCATCTACGTTCTCATCATAGCCTGTCTCAGCAATGGTCGCCAGTGGCAATGGAAAACCTTCGATTCCGACATAGTCTACCTGAAACGACTTGTCCCCAATATGTTCTGCTGTTTGCAGAAAGTTCAGTCCGGTACCAAATCCCACTTCCAAAATAGCAACCTCTGAAGCTCCCGTTTGTTGTACAAAATGATCCAAACCAGTTTTGATAAATACATGTTTACTTTCCTGAACGGCACCATGCTTAGAATGGTAACATTCACCTATCTCCGCATTGTACAATGTTTTGGAACCATCTGCGGTTGTTACAAAATCCATTTTTGTCATTATATTTTTGATAAAGTAAATATCCCATACGCATCACCCGATCCAACAGGCGGTACAGCAGATCGTCATAAAAGCAGTGAAGCCAGTGACGTAAGCTACGCTCACATTCCCTTGGGGTCTCCCTGCCACAGTGGTGGTCTTCTGTAGATATATCTGCCCAAAGATAAAAAGCGGACCCAAATAAATCCCAAATAATCTTTATCCAGAGGTTGTGGAGTGAAACCATCACGATGTAACTCAAACCGAGGGAACCGAACGATTGAATTCACAGATACGTTAAAATACCAAATAAATGAGTACATGAGTTCATTTATGTCAACACGACCAACACGTATAATTAATTTAAATGGATAAAAATAATAGATAAAAAGATTATTTTAGCGTCATAAACGCTAAACAATCACAGAACCTAATGGAATACTCTGCAAAAACTTTTATACAGAACTATGGCAGCATCCTGCTGCTGCTTCTTGGCATCGGTATCGGAAGTTTAATTGGGGTCTTTTTTCCACATTTTGTGAACAACCTGAAGCCAATTGGGGATATCTTCCTCAATCTGCTCTTTGTAAGCGTAATACCGCTGGTCTTTTTTGCCATAGCTTCGTCTGTAGCCAATATTGAAGGGGACAGCGTATTGGGTCGTATTATCGGCATGATGTCACTCGTATTTGTAATCGGCATTGTGGTTGCAGGTGTAACAAGCGTTATTTTCCTCTACCTATTTCCTGTTAGTTCCGACCTCCCTATCGAACAAGCGAAGGAAATCATTGACACCGCCACACAGGACTCTTGGGGTGAAAAGATGGTTCGATTCCTGACTGTTAGTGAATTTTCTAGTCTATTGTCCCGGCAGAATATGCTGGCCTTTGTTATATTTTCATTTTTAGTGGGGATTGCGACACGTAAATCTGGATCCGCAGCTGATATGTTCCGAAAATTTATCAACTCAGGCAATGCTGTCATGGGCAATTTATTGGTCATGGTCATGAAGCTCGCACCCATCGGACTGGGTGCCTATTTTGCCTATCAGGTTGGAACACTCGGCCCACAGCTCTTCGGCTTCTACGCCAAACCCATTGGTCTATATTATATCTTTGGCCTATTCTATTTCTTTACAGTATTTAGTTTATTCGCATTTCTTGCTTTTGGTATCAAAGGAGTCAAACGTTACTGGCAAAACAATATTCTCCCCTCACTGACAGCACTGAGTAGCTGCAGCAGCCTGGCCACCATGCCGGCCAACTTACTGGCTGCAAAACAAATCGGCATACCCGATACTGTCGCAAGCGTGGTCATCCCTTTGGGCACAACGCTACATAAACATGGCTCAGCCATTGCTTGTATTTTTAAAATTTATGTCGCGCTGCTCTTGAGTGGAAAGGAATTTTTTGATCCAACCAACCTGGTCATGGCCGTAGGGATCACCTTATTGGTCAGCATCGTGGCCGGCGGTATTCCTAATGGGGGATATATCGGTGAAATGCTGATCATATCGGTTTATCAGATGCCCACAGAAGTCATTCCCTCCATTATGATTATTGCGACATTGGTAGACCCACTAGCCACTATGCTCAATGCGACCGGCGATACCGTTGCTGCCATGTTGACCACCAGGCTAATCGGACAGAAGCTCTCAGACCCGATCGCAGAAAAAACGGTTAGCAGTGGTTAAAACCGATATGCAAAGAATAACTGTCCGTATTGATGCCGGTGAAACACCGATTTAAGTTCCTTGGAATTAAAAATGTAATTAATACCATAATTGACCTTGTGATTGGACCAACTGAAACCTATGCGGTGACTTATCATCCAAGGCTCGATCTGATATAATCCGCCTATAGGATCATCTTTTCCCAGCCCCCCTTGTATCGTTGAATTATAAAATATCCGGGCCAAACTAGGTTGATAAACAAAGTACCATTCTTTGTCGTCATTACTTCTAGCCTGTGTCAAATGCCCATGTGTAAAGGTCGATGCATGGTAGGATTTAAGTTTACCTGCACGGATTGGAATTCCAACCTCCATATTTGTATTGTTCATCCCCAGAGCACCCCTCCCCAATATCCCGAGATCAAATGCTCCTGCTTGATCCCGATAAATTCCTTTCAAATATTTCGCCTGTAGATCTACACCAAAAGCATTGCGCAATGCGGTATCCCAGCCTGTTGCCTCATACATTCCAAACAGATGATGGATAAATTTCTGTGCACCTTCGCCATAAGATCGGGAACCAATCTGTCCCAATTCGACTTTAAGTTCAACCACTTGATCAGCTTTCAAAAAACGAGTCCCTGAGGCGCTCAAATAAAGATATCCGGCGAAAGGTCTGTCATATTTCTTATTCTGTCTACGATAATCTATAATACTAATACCATTGTAGATGCGCTGTCCGACTTCGAAGTCCAATACGGTATTCGAAATCTCTGAAGCCCCTCTTGGTGGTAGTGCAATACGGTAATTGACATTGATACCGTTGGTATAATATCGGTCCTGGCCAATCAATAGATAGACATCATTGTCATTTTGAAGAGAAACCTCTTGGTTGCGCAACCTCACCTGCCCAAAAACCAAAAAAAATGGAAATATAACTCCATATAAGAGCAGTAAAGACCGCAAAGCAACACTCATATTAACAGGCAATTGTAAAATTCATGCGATATAAACTGCAACAAAATATTAAATCTCAACTTAAATTATTCAAAAGCATCCAAATATACCTCATTTTTTCAGGGACAACAACCTATTTAGAACAAATATAAATAATGTCGAAAAGTTGCATTATTCCTTTCTTCGCAAATCTATTTGTAATTTTGCATTCGATTAAGTGTCAGCTTTTGTCAGAATCAATGATTATAAGGGGTTCATTGCGATCGATACACAAGCTTTTACTGGGATCATGAAAATCTCCGAAGGTTGGCACAATAGCATAAACAAATCATACGAATGAAACCGTCATCAGTTTTAGTTAGTTCAGATCATCGTTCGAACAACTGCTCATGATAGCTTCATTACCGATAAAAACAAATAATACTAATGAAAAAAAGTTCCATCATTCTAATCGCTATTATTGCAGTGGCTATTGCCATGATACTTGTCATCTATACGGATTCAAGTACCTACTCGACATTTACCGAGGCAAAAGAAAAGAAAACAGAACTATATGTGGTCGGCCAGCTCAACAAAGACAAGGTACTTCACTATGACCCGAAAACAGATGCCAACAAATTCAGCTTTTTCATGTACGACAATGAAGGTACAGAATGTGAGGTTGTATTCAGAGGCGCAAAACCTCAGGACATTGAGCGTTCAGAACAAATTGTATTGACGGGCAAAATGGACGGGAATGTGTTTAGAGCGAGTAAAATATTGATGAAGTGTCCATCGAAATACAACGATAAATCGGTCGTGACTGAAATCAATGCCACAGCTTTCAATAATTAATTTGTAAAATCAATTTTTCAATGGACGTTAATTACGTTGGTGAGCACCTGCTACCTGGGCAGATCGGACAATTCTTTATTGTTCTTTCCTTTGGTGCCGCACTTTTATCTTGTATCGCTTATTTTTTCGCGACTAAAAACCCTGAAGAGACTTCATGGAAAAAGATCGCACGTATTGGATTCTGGATCAATGCCGTTTCTGTTGTCGCTATCGGTGCAACCTTATTTTATATCATCTATAATCATTTATTTGAGTACAACTATGCTTGGGCGCACTCATCCAAGACATTGCCTACTTATTATATCATTTCCAGCTTTTGGGAAGGGCAGGAAGGTAGTTTCTGGCTCTGGATGTTCTGGCAAACAGTACTAGGAGCAATATTGCTCTTTAAAGCAAAGAGCTGGGAAAATTCCGTGATGACTTTTGTGATGTTATGTCAAGCTTTTTTGGCATCCATGATCGTCGGTGTGGAAATATTTGGATTACGTATCGGTAGTTCTCCATTTATCCTTTTGCGTGATGCAATGGATATTCCGATCTTAAAACAAGCCAATTACCTATCATTGATTACTGACGGTAATGGCTTAAATCCACTTTTACAAAATTATTGGATGGTGATTCACCCACCCACCTTATTCCTTGGTTTTGCTTCCATGATTGTTCCTTTTGCTTATGCGACTGGAGCCCTATGGACTAAACGCTACAAGGAATGGATCAGTGCCGCACTTCCATGGGCGCTATTTGCGGTTATGATTCTTGGAGCAGGGATTATTATGGGTTCATTCTGGGCATACGAAGCACTTAACTTTGGCGGCTTCTGGGCTTGGGATCCGGTGGAAAATGCTTCTATTATTCCTTGGTTCACCCTGATCGCCGCAGTTCACGTGATGATCGCCTATAAAAACTCGGGACATTCTTATTTCACAGCAACATTTCTGGCCATGATTAGCTTTGTGCTGGTGATCTATGCCTCCTACCTAACACGTAGCGGCGTCTTAGGCGAGACTTCGGTACACTCGTTCACCGATTTAGGTATGAGTGGGCAGTTGATTTTGTTCAATGTGGCATTTTTAGTAATTATGGTTGTCTTTCTTGTCATTAAGAAGAAAGAGATGCCCATTACCGAAAAAGACGAAGAGATTTATTCAAGAGAGTTCTGGATGTTTATCGGTGCTTTGGTCCTGACTGTTGCCTGTGCACAGATCATTGCTTCCACTTCCATTCCGGTATTTAACAAGATTTTTGGCACCAAGGTCGCACCTCCTTTAGAACCAATTCAACATTATAATAAATGGCAGTCCGGATTTGCTGTTATTGTCATGATCATGACCGGCTTTACCCAGTTTTTAAAATACAAACGTAGCGATAGCCGTAAGTTCTTAGCTTCTACTGTAGCGTCTCTAGCTGTAGCAATTATCCTGACAGCAATTATTTCATATTTTACCAAAACATATACCAACCTGATCTATATCCTGATCACCTTTGCCAGTATCTTCTGTATTCTGGCGAATATCCGGGTATTGGGTGATGCAGTCAAAGGTAAATGGAAATTGGCGGGTTCTTCGGTCGCTCATATCGGTTTTGGACTGCTACTTATCGGAGCTATGGTCGCCGCAGCGACAAACGAGGTTATCTCTGTCAACAATACGGGCTATATCGCTGTATCTGGTTTTGACAAAGTCGAAAAGCCGGGAGAAAACCTATTCCTAACCGAAGGAGAACCTGTACAAATGGGCGAATATAAAATCACCTATATCGGTGATAGCATTGTTGCGCCAAATACCTATTACAAAATCAAATACGAACGTATTGATGAGGAAACAGGTAAAGTAAAAGAAGAATTTGTACTACAACCTTTCGCACAAAACAATGCCAAAATGGGTGGTTTGATTGGTACTCCGGCAACCAAACATTACATTACACATGACGTATATACCTTGATTACAGCTGCGGCAGCGGAGAGCCAAGCACAGCATTCAAAAGTGGCTGCTGAGGAGAAAACAGGCTTTGAGGATTATGAAGAACCTGCGACCTATCAAGTCAATATCGGTGACACCTTACGTTACCGCAACGGGTACTATGTGATTGAAGGGCTCAATAAAGAGGCTCAACTGGAGAAAATACCAAAAGGTCCTAACGACGTCATGGTCGGATTAAAAATAAAAGTGGTTGCAGCGGATAACAAACAATACGAAGTACAGCCCATTTACTTGATTAAGGATGGTGGAATCTATGATTTCAATAAAGATGTCGCTGATCAAGGCCTTAAATTTAGGTTTACAGGGATCAAACCGGACAAAGACAAGTTGGAAATCATGGTTTATCAAAAGCCGTTACCTGAGAAAAAATGGGTAGTCTTTAAAGCAATCAAATTTCCATACATCAACTTCTTTTGGTGTGGAACGATTATCATGACCATCGGTTTTATCATGTCCATTGTCAGAAGAAATAAAGAAGAGAAACGAAAATTAGCGAAATAATGAACATTGTCATTTTAGGAAGCGGAAATGCCGCAACACATTTTGGACAAGCGTTTCAACAGCTAGGACATCGAATCGTTCAGATCTATAGTAAAACAAAGGCCAATGCGGATGCATTGGCCTTTGCGCTTCATTGTCCCAGCACAGATCAGCTCAGCCAACTGCAGCGCGATGCTGATCTTTATCTTATCGCTGTGTCAGACCAGGCGATTCCTACCCTTGTAGAAACGATACCACAGGATATCAACGGGATTGTAGTGCATTGTTCCGGAGCAACAGATCTGAATGTCCTGGAGCGATTTCAGAATGCTGGTGTTATCTATCCACCACAATCGCTATCCAAAAATAAAATTATTGATTTTTCGGTAATTCCATTTTGTGTTGAAGGCAACAATGAGGGCAATACAGCGGTTTTACTCCAACTTGCAGGTACCTTTTCAACCCTCAGTATCTATTGCAATTCAAAGCAACGGCTAGCAATCCACCTGTCTTCGGTCATGGTCAATAACTTCTCGAATATCCTTTATCAGTTTGCCTATGAGCTATTGCAAGAGCATAATCTTTCCTTTGACCTGGTCAGGCCGATCATTTTAGAAACGGCAGAAAAAGTTCAAAATCATGTTCCAATAACAGTTCAGACAGGTCCAGCGATCCGGGGCGACGAAGCGACACAGCAAAAACATTTGAAATTTATTAGTAATAAACCGGATTTACAGCAAATCTATCAACTTTTATCGCAACAGATTACTAAAAGAAAATAGTTTGTTAGAAACAGTTATAAACTTATCAAAACTTATTCTAGCATAGTAATTATATCCATTTACTTGGGGAACTTTAGTACATTTGCTCTGTCCAAAAGCGCATTTTGGAATGCTAATTGAGCAGTAATATATTCAATTGGACTAAACATTAAAATAGCGAATTAAAACTAAACAATCGTATTTTCTATGGAAGTTAGAAAACTCATTATTTCAATAATGGTTGTGATTAATTTAATCATTGTATCATTTGGCTTTATATTTACATCAAGCTGGTTTTGGTTGTTGATCTTTCCGTTCCCATTATTATTGATCGCCTTATACCATAGTTTCCAAACCAAACATGCGATTTTGCGAAACTACCCTCTTGTTGGCTACTTTCGTTATATCTTCGAATCGATCCGTCCTGAGTTGAGACAGTACTTTTGGGAATCTGATATGGATGGTCGTCCATTCAACAGAAGACAGCGTTCTATTGTTTATCAGCGGGCAAAAAATCAACGTGAGACTGTCGCATTTGGTATGCAAACTGATCCACAAGCGGTCGGTAACGAATGGGCTGCACATTCTGTTTTCCCTTGTCATATCGAAAATCACGATTTACGTACGACTGTTGGAAATGAATCCTGTAAAAAGCCATATAGCTTAAGCGTTTTCAATATCTCAGCGATGAGTTATGGTGCTTTGAGTAAAACGGCTATCACTGCGTTAAACAAAGGTGCCGCCTTACAAAATTTCGCGCACAACACCGGAGAGGGTGGTATCAGTGACTATCACAATAACGGTGGTGATCTGATCTGGCAGGTTGGTACAGGTTATTTCGGCTGTCGTAATTCGGAAGGCAAGTTTGACGCTGAGCTATTCCGTGAAAAATCAAACCGAGAAAATGTTAAAATGATCGAGCTGAAGCTCTCACAGGGTGCGAAACCTGGTCATGGAGGTATCTTACCAGCGGCAAAAAATACACCTGAGGTTGCGGCGATACGCCACGTTATCCCTGGGACAGATGTGATGTCTCCTCCAGCACACAGTGCATTCTCTTCGCCAACAGAAATGATGCGTTTCATCCAGCACATGCGGGAACTATCTGGTGGAAAACCGATCGGATTTAAAATATGTATCGGTGACAAACACGAGTTTATGGATATCTGTCATGCCATGCAGAATACGCAGATCTTCCCAGATTTTATCTCAGTCGATGGTTCTGAAGGTGGTACAGGTGCTGCACCCTTGGAATTTACGGACAACCTAGGGATGCCACTTTATGATGCATTAGCTTTTGTAACTAAAACGTTGATCGCATTTGGTTTGAAGAAACACATCAAAGTAATTGTGTCAAGCCGTATTGTTACGGGCTTTGATATCCTAAAAGTTATTGCTCTAGGTGCTGACGCCTGCTATAGCGCGCGTGGAATGATGTTCGCCTTAGGTTGTATTCAGGCCTTAAAATGTAATGAAGACGTTTGTCCAGTAGGTGTTGCAACGCAACAACCGCACCTGTACAAAGGACTGGATGTTAATGACAAGTATGTACGCGTAGCACAATTCCATCGCAATACATTGCGCGCTACCGTTGAGATTATGGAGGCTTGTGGTTTCAAAACCTTATCTGAAGTATCCGCAGATAAATTCTACCGCAAAGTAGATGCGATACGGACCTTAAGTTTCCAAGAAATCTATTTTGGTACGGAAGGAAAACTGGTCAATAGTCATACTGATTTTGAAAGCAAACTTTTCGAAGACTAGCCTTTCGATACATACCCATACAAGAAGCCCTCAGTCGTTGTTAACACTGAGGGCTTCCTATTTTTTCTTTCCCCTATTGGCCTTTCGGCGCAGATAATTTCATAATCAATGTGATCGGTAGTAATTTACTTGTCAATACTATTTCAGATTGAACAGCACACGATGTAAAGTTGTATGAGATAAAGCAATCTGATCATCGGTCAGTCCACCTAAAGCCTGTTCGATCGTATTCGTGGCCTGTTTCATCCCTTCGTCTTTCATCTTCCGGCCGATTTTGGTTAAATAGATCAAATTAGATCGTCTATCATTTTTGTCATTGACACGGATCACCAGATTAAGTCGTTCCAGATTATTGATCAGGCGCGTTACACTCGGTTTATCCCGGAATGTCCGGATAGCTAATTCCTGCTGGGTCAGTCCCTCCTCTACCCACAGATTGTACATAATACTCCATTGCTCCGAAGTAATACTTAATCCCGCTTCCCTGAGATTACGCTGTAATCTCCGCATAACCGCAATTGAGTATTTCCCGGTCAGGAAATTATAAAAGTACTCTTGCGATACTAAATCTTGGTCTAACATATAAATAATGGTTATGGTTGTTTACGCAACTTATGTTGCTAATAAATATTATGCTCAAATCAAAACAAAAAAAACTAAACTTATTTTGGCTAATATTTAGCCTAAATTACGTTTTTCTACAGTTGTGTCAAACAAATTTTATCAACATGCAATAAATAGATGTTAATAAATCATCATAAACGATTTACAGTAGACTGAATTTAGCAATAAAAAAGGAGACAAACAAAATAAATTGCTTGTCTTTATACCTAATTTAAGAAAGGCTTATCCGATTCTCAGAAAGAGTTATCCGATTGTAAATGAATCTGAATCTCTTAAAAACGGGAATTTTTCCCTGGCTTCCAAGAGGTCATTCGGATTTAATGTAAAGGTATATAGATCTTCATCTTCGGGCTTATAATAAACGACATCACCCAACGGCGATATGCACATTGACCCACCGGAGTAATAGATATCGTTACCATCGTGTCCCACTCGGTTCACACCAACGACATAAGATTGGTTTTCAATGGCACGTGCCGGGATCAATGCCCTCCAATGCGCTGAACGTTTATCTGGCCAACTTGCTGTATAAACCAAGATATCGTAGGCCGCATTTTGATTCTTGGACCAAACAGGGAAACGAAGGTCGTAACAGATCATAGGGCAAATTTTCCAACCCTTGATATCCACCAAAATACGTTCGTTGCCCGGTTCAAAATACTCGCTTTCCTTAGACATGCCAAAAAGATGGCGCTTATCGTATTTTACATATTTGCCATCAGGAAACATCCATAAAAAACGGTTGTAGTATTTCCCCTCCTCTTCAATGATTAATGAACCGGCAACAACACAGTTTAACGAACTTGCCATTTCAAACAGCCATCTTGTGGTAGGACCATTAGCGGGTTCGGCACATTTTCCAACGTTATTCGTGAATCCCGTATTAAACATCTCCGGTAAGATAATCAAATCTGTTTTCTCGCGTAATGATGAAAGTCGCAACGCCAGATTATTCAGATTTTTTTCAATATTTTCCCAGAATAAATATGCTTGAAATACCGTGATTTTTAAAGGATCCATGAACGTTATCTAAAATTTATTTAATTATTTAGTACAAAATAGCCATTTATTGGCAAAATACGAATTTTAATAGAATTTCTATCTACTGCTGTCTAACTAAAAGATTGTTTGCTAACAGTAATAACGCTTCTTTACGTTCATTTGGTACATCCAAAGCATCCATTTTTTCAAATGCACGCTGCGTGTATATATCTTTTAATTCATCCGCTGCTTCCCGGACCTGATATTTATCATATAAGGCTAGTATATCTTCAACTTTTGTCGGAACAGCCTCGACAGTTGAACGTAATAAGCGCTGCATCGTAGGAACATCTTCCTCAGCAATAACTTCAATCAGTTTAACCAATAAAAAGGTTTTCTTATTGATCATAATATCACCGCCGACGATTTTCCCGAAAGTATCCGGATCACCATAGGCATCCAATATGTCATCCTGCAATTGGAAGGCCAAACCAACATTTTCCCCAAAATCGTAGATCAATTGTTGTTGTTGTTCGTTCGCTCCGGAAAGAATGGCACCCAATTGTAATGCTCCGCCCAATAGTACCGATGTTTTCAAACGAATCATTTCCAGATATTCGGGCATAGACAATGACGCACGACTTTCATAGTCCATATCCAATTGTTGACCCTCACAGACCTCCATAGCGACTTTACTCAAAATCCGCAGCGTTGCGGGCAGGTATACCGGATTACATTTGGAGATTTCCTCATAAGCCTTCACTAATAATCCATCTCCAGAGAGAATGGCAATATTTGCATCCCATTTTTCATGGACAGTAGTTTTTCCTCTCCGTAAAGGAGCTTTATCCATCAGATCGTCATGTATCAATGAAAAGTTATGAAAAAACTCTACAGCCTTTGCTGCCGGAATAATTTCGTCCATCTCTTGCATACCGAATAACTCGGCCGCCATCAATGTTAGCACTGGCCTAACCCTCTTGCCGCCCAAAGTCAATATATACCGTATGGGATCATATAAATTTGTTGGAGTTTCAGGAAATTGACTTGTCTCTATCGCCTCTATCACGAGCTGTTGTAAGTGTTGCATATATCTTTACGATCGAATCATGCGAATATAGCAATAATCATATAGAAATGGCAATTTTGTACCGCCAAAGCATTCGGGGCAAAATCGTACATTTGTATAAGTCTTTTGTTATGCGCATACTAATTATCCATACATATTATCAAACAGCAGGTGGAGAAGATACTGTCTTTCAACAGGAATTGTCGCTCCTCTCGCAAGATCACCAGGTACACACCCTGACCTTTCAAAATAAAAAAGGCTGGCGAGGTGCATTACAGACCTTGGGTTCCATCTGGAATATTTTCGCTGCAAATAGATTAAAAAAAACAATCCGGGAATTCAGACCTGATGTCGTCCATCTCCACAATACACATTATGCCGCTGGACCAATTCTAATCCGTGCGATAGCCAAACAAGGTATTCCGCAGGTGATGACCTTGCATAATTTTAGATTACTCTGCCCCTCGGCAACACTCTATCATCACAATCATCTGTTTCTGGATTCGCTAAAAGAAGAATTTCCCTGGACGGCGGTTAAGGAAAAAGCATTTAATGATTCCGTTATTAAAACATTTCTCCTTGCCTTTAACTATTGGTTTCACCGCAAAATAGGTACATGGCAAAAGGTCAATAGGTATATTAATTTAAGCAGCTTTGCAAAGTCAATATTTATTGATTCAACTTTAAGCGTACCCGCAGAAAAGTTTGAAGTAAAAGCTAATTTTGTTTTCCCTTCAACTTTAGCGGCAGAAGGCCCGCAACCTTATTTTATTTATGTTGGCAGACTGTCCGACGAAAAGGGAATATTAAATCTGATTGAGTCTGTGAAAGGAAAGGATCTGGAGCTCCGCATTATCGGTGGTGGTCCTCTCGAGGAGGAGGTCAAAAAAAGGATAACAGATCAGCCCAACATCAGCTATCTCGGATTTAAACCCCGAGCCGAGATTTTACCATTGGTTGCTGCAGCACAAGCCCTAATTGTCCCCTCAATTTGTTTCGAAGGAATGCCAATCACAATCCTCGAGGCCTACTCTGTGGGAACTCCGGTACTCTGCTCAAACCTTGGGCCTTTACCTGAAATGATTATCCCGAATAAAACCGGACAGACATTTGATCCACACAATAGAAACGAAATCGTTGCTTGCCTGACGCAATGGCATGCCAAACCAACCGATGAAAAAGATGAGATAAGAAAGACCTGTATGGCCTATTATTTTAGTAATTTTACTCCTGATATAAATGAGAGTAAATTATTAGCGATCTATAAAAACGCTATTGAAGATAAAAAATTAAACAAATGAGTATTATTGTAATGGATAAACTGGGTTTGGCACCTCAAATCCAAGCGACACTGGAAACGATCTATGATCCCGAATTAAAACCAGCAAATATTGTCGATCTGGGACTTGTCTATGAAATTATTACCAAGGAAGATGGCATAGCAAAAATTGTTATGACACTCACAGCTCCGGGCTGTCCAGTTGCAGGAGAAATCATGAATGAAGTGCAGGAAAAAGTTGCTGGAATAGAAGGTATTAAAGAAGCCTTGGTGGAATTAACTTTTGATCCACCTTGGACCAAAGATATGATGTCTGAAGAAGCAAAGCTTGAACTTGGGTTCCTGTAGAAATTGTTTTAGAAAATATGTAATGCCTCCAAAAGACTATTTAGGAGGCATCTTTATGATGATGCTATTTTAAGTATATCGTGCTTGCTAGAGATCAGTGCAAAAAAAATAGCATTAGAATTATCCAGTACTATTATTTTCAAGGTCGCTCAATTTCTTCAGCGGTTTGGCTGTATTGGCATCACTTCCAAAGAGTAATTTCCATAGATTGCGGGATTCTTTGGTCAAGAGTGGCGACACGATGGAAAGGATTAAAACGTAAACCACAACGAATGATTGGATAACAGGGAGCAAAGCCCCCGCTTTCCCGATATTGGCCATGATAATTGAAAATTCCCCCCGTGCAGACAGGGTAAAACCAATGTCAAAAGATGTTTTCGGTTTCATCCCAGAAAATTTCGCAGCAAAATAACCCGAGGCGAGATTACCCATCACAGTTACTAAGGCCGCTATTGAAGCCCAAAATACAGCTCCTCCCAGCGACATGATATCTATGGATAGTCCGAAGCTAAAGAAAAACATCGCCCCAAAGAAGTCTTTATAAGGTAGCACCATGGCTTCAATTTTTTTGATATACTGCGAATCCGCCAGTACCAATCCCGCCATTAATGCACCAATAGCCTCGGCAACATGTATGGTCTCCGAAAATCCGGCAACGATAAAAAGCAATGCAAAGATGACCAGTATAAATAATTCAGAAGTTTTTTCCTTTAACAAACGGTCTATGGCAGGTACCAACTTGCGTCCCAAAACCAAAAAGGCCAAGATAAAGCCCAATGCCAATAGGGAAGTCCCAGCAACCGTCCAAAATGAGCTACTACCTGTTAATATCAATCCTGACAGAAAGGAAATATGCATGGCAATAAAGAGATCATCAAACATGATCATTCCCATAATAACTTCTGTCTCGGGATTTGCCGTCCGTTTAAGATCAGTGAGTACCTTAGCCACAATTGCTGTCGACGAGCTCGTCATGATACCACAAAGAACCATCATCTCCTTAAAAGGCATATCCATTAGCCAGCCAATCAACAATCCCGAGGTAAAGTTGAGCAGGACATAGATTGTACCACCAGTTACGATGGCTTTACCAGATTTGATAAGCCGATTGACTGAAAATTCCAGTCCCAAATAAAACAGGAGAAATAATACCCCTAGCCTGCCCATAAAATCTATAAAGGGTTTGCTTTCGGTAAATGTCAGATCCACCAACCCAATCTGCGGTGCGTGTTGACCCAAAACCATTCCTATAATAATGAAAAAAGGAATAACGGAAAACTTAAGCTTGTTGGCAATCAATCCAACAATAGCAACAAGTCCGACAGCGATTCCAATTTCCAATATTAAGGTGTGTGATAGCATAGATTACAGTAAAATTTCCTTTAAAAGTTTGATATTGTTTTTCTTTCCGGCAATGACCAAAGTTGTGCCTGGAGTAATCAGATAAGATGGTCCGGGGTTGATGACCGTTTCGTCGTCTCTAATTCCAGCAATAATGGATGCTCCAGTACGTTGTCGTACCTCCAGTTCACCGATCGTTTTTCCTGCCCCTTCCCATTTGCCCTCTAGCTTGTACCATTCGATACGCAAGTCGTCCAAAGCTACTTCAATTGTTTCCAATGCCTTGGGCTTATAGGATAGACCACCTATTATACCCGCTATCTGACGTGATTCATCATCATTAAGTGTCATCACACAACGCGATTCATGTTCTTCGTCATCATAACGATACAGTTCCCGTCGACCATCATCGTGGATCACAACAACCATATTGTCACCCGCATCGGTTTCAATTTGAAATTTCTTTCCAATTCCTATCAGATCGGACTCTCTTACAATAGACATAATCTTCTATTTAAATAAATACCAATAATAACAGCGTAGTGCTGTTTTACCAAAAACAAATTTAACCAAAAATTCAATCTTAAACGAATCCTCGTCGCGCGACGGCAGGGGGTGTGAACATGTAGATTACCCCAAAATACTAAAAAAAGACCAGAAAAACGAGTTTTAGACGAATTACTTTACCTCTATTAGCTTGTAGCTTCCATCTGGACGTCGCTGACTGCGACCAATGGTAATACTCTTGGAGTGATAGAATAAAAAGGTCCAACCTTCTGGAGCCCCTTCTCCCCAATAAGCTTGCCGTAGCTCCTTCGAGCGTCGACCATCAAAATCATATTTAGCTACATAATTATGAGAAATCTCTTCCGGTTCAGGTAATACATCGCCCCCGAAAAAATAATGCACTTCACCTGTACGGACATGAAAAGCCTGGTGATGTGGTGTATGTCCGCCATTATGAGCATAACTGATTTCAGCATTTACCTGCCCCGCTCCTTCTACCAATACCAAGTTTCCACTTCGTTGGACAACATCAAAAATTTCTGTACGATATGAGCTCGAAATCCCAGAATAAGCATCCTCCCATTCTCCTCTTTGCACAATATACTCAGCTTCGGGAAATGCAATACGCGGGGAACCACTTTCCATACTTACCATACCTCCGGCATGATCCTTATGCAGGTGCGACATTAATACGTATTTCACATCATCTGGCTCATAACCTAATTTGCGGATATTGTTGTGCAACTTCAGCACACCGCGCTTATCGGTATGGCCCAAACCTGTATCACAGATCACAATACCTGATTCTGTTTTGATCAAAAAAGGATGGACATGGATAAACATGGATCCCGGACGATCTTTCGGATCATCCACAGATGGATCAAAGGGAACGAATTTTCTACTTTTATCGACAGAAAAAGAACCTTCATATAGAGAATAAGCCTGCACCATATTTAAAACATTGGGAATATGCACGTTAAGCGACAGGCGGTCAATACCAGGTTTAGGAATTAGGTAAGTCCAGCCTTAAAACGTATATTTACACTTAAAATATTGTGCAAAGATATGCAAAAAAGGTGGGTACTAAAATCTAAAACTGATGTCAAAATAACCAACAAACTGCGCGAGGAATTAAATATCAACGCTGTGTTAGCGGAATTGCTCGTCAACAGGGGAATTGGAAGTTTTGACGAAGCGAAACAGTTTTTTAGGCCACAATTGTCGGATTTGCACGATCCTTTTTTGATGAAGGATATGGAAAAAGCCATATCTAGAATCATCCAGGCTATCGGCAACAAAGAAAAGATCCTGATCTATGGTGATTACGACGTCGATGGCACCACAGCAGTCGCTGTAGTCTACAGTTTCTTCAGAGAATTTCATAGTCAACTGGAGTTTTATATTCCGGACCGTTATGCGGAAGGCTATGGTATATCTACGCAGGGCATTGATTATGCCGCAGCCAATGGCTTTTCTCTCATTATTGCATTAGACTGTGGAATAAAAGCCATTGATAAAATTGACTATGCCAACACGAAGGGGATAGACTTTATCATTGGCGACCACCATCTCCCAGGTGAAGAACTTCCAAAGGCTTTCGCTGTTTTAGATCCAAAACGTGTAGATTGTGATTATCCCTACAAGGAACTTTCTGGTTGCGGTATCGGCTTCAAGATCATCCAGGCGTTCATACTGACCAACGGAATGGATATCAATGCCTGTTATCAATTTTTAGATCTGGTTGCAGTGAGTATAGCATCAGATATTGTCCCAATCACTGGTGAGAATAGAATCTTAAGCCATTTTGGGTTGATTAAGCTTAACACCAATCCCTGCGTGGGATTAAAAGCATTGATTGACCTATCCAACAATAGAACAAAGATTTTTACGGTCAATGACATTGTGTTCCAGATTGGTCCGCGCATCAATGCCGCCGGCCGCATTGACCACGCTAAAGATGCCGTCAAATTATTAATTTCAAAATCCCTACAGGAGGCGAAAGACTTTAGTTCGAGCATTGATGATCAAAACAATGTCCGCAAGGATTTTGACCTTAAAATAACAGAGGAGGCGCTGGCGCTCATCGAAGAAAATGTAGTTCTCAAGAGCCGAAAATCTACCGTATTATACAAATCAGACTGGCATAAAGGTGTTATCGGTATTGTCGCTTCGCGATTGACTGAGAAATATTACCGTCCCACTATTATATTAACGGAAACAAATGGCCATATCGCGGGCTCTTGTCGATCAGTAATCGGATTTGATCTATATGAAGCGTTAAACGAATGTGCTGATTTACTTGAGCAATTTGGAGGGCACAAATATGCTGCTGGACTGACCATGTCACTGGACAATGTAAGCCTGTTTCAAGATCGATTTGAAGAAGTCGTGGCTCGTAGGATCAGTCCTGAAATGCTGACACAAGAAATTCAGATCGATGCCAAACTTCATCTGAAGGATATAGACGCTAAATTTTTTCGCATACTCCAACAGTTTGAACCTTTTGGCCCACAAAATGAGTCACCAATTTTCTTGACTAAGAAAGTGAGTTCAGTGGGGCCGGCTTTCCCTGTAGGTACAAATCATTTAAAAATGACAGTTGTCCAGGAAGACTCGCCATCTTTTGATTGCATCGGTTTCGGATTAGCAGAACATATTGATCATATCAATTCGGGGCAGAGTTTTGATATCTGTTATAGCATTGAAGAGAATGTATGGCGCAATAAAAGAAACTTACAGCTTAACATCAAGGGAATTCGATATTAGCGTTTTAGCATCTAAATACTTAATACTAAGAAGATATTAAATATATTTACCATAGATTTGCAATCAAATGCTCCAACGGTAAATTCAGCATTATCTGGCATTTTGCGGAATAAGTAGAGCAGAAACTTATAGTGACAAGATAAATCAGGAAGATGATTTTAAAGGCAGAACATCTCATAAAAAAATATAAACAACGTACTGTTGTCAACAATGTATCCTTTCATGTAGAACAAGGAGAAATTGTCGGATTATTGGGGCCAAATGGTGCTGGTAAAACGACCTCTTTTTATATGATTGTAGGTCTGATCAAACCCAATGACGGAAAAGTATTTTTAGATGATCAAGAGATCACGCAAGATGCGATGTACCAACGCGCGCAGCGTGGAATAGGTTATTTGGCACAGGAAGCTTCTGTTTTCCGCAAGTTATCCGTAGAAAACAATATCCTCGCTGTATTAGAGATCCACTACCCCAATAAAGAAGAACGGATGGCCAAGTTGGAAGAATTGCTATCCGAATTCAGTCTACATCGTGTCCGTAAAAACAGGGGTGATCTTTTGTCGGGGGGCGAGCGCCGACGTACCGAAATCGCTCGAGCATTGGCAGCAAATCCATCGTTTATCCTATTAGATGAGCCATTTGCAGGGGTTGACCCTATTGCCGTAGAGGAAATCCAAACGATTGTTGCTAAACTCAAAACACGTAATATTGGAATCTTAATCACCGACCACAACGTACAGGAAACTTTATCAATTACGGATAGGGCCTACCTTTTGACCGAAGGAAAGATTATGCTTACAGGTACACCTGAAGAAATCGCGGATAATGAACTGGCCCGAAAATTCTATCTTGGTCGCCATTTTGAATTAAGAAGGAAAAAATTTTAAAGCATAACCAATACCCTCTATGGCCTTATTAAATTCCATTTTTACTTGGTTCATGAAAAAAAGGATTCACCAAATCGAGCTTTTCATGAAATATCCCCACGATGTACAAGAGGAATGGTTCCAAAGTTTAATTTCTACTGCTGAGGCGACGGAATGGGGGAAAAAATACGACTACACGAGCATACTCACGCCCGAAATCTTCAAAGAGCGCGTACCTATACAGGATTATGACGATATCAAAGGTTATGTAGATCGGATGATCAAAGGTGAGCAGAATATTCTGTGGCCTTCGGATATCAAATGGTTTGCAAAATCATCTGGAACAACCTCTGATCGCAGCAAATTTATACCAGTGAGCGAAGAGGCCTTAGAAGAATGCCACTTCCAGGGAGGAAAGGACATGTTGACGATATACTGCCACAACAGACCTGAAAACCGTGTTTTCACAGGAAAGTCCGTTGTCATCGGCGGCTCATCACAGATCAACAACTTTAGCCCAGACTCCTATTATGGAGATCTATCTTCCATCCTGATCCGCAACCTTCCATTTTGGGCGGAATTCAAACGAACCCCAAACATGGAGGTGACTTTAAATCCCAATTTTGAAGAGAAAATTGAGCAGATCGCGCAAATCACCATCAAAGAAAATGTCACTAGTCTGGCCGGTGTACCAACCTGGAATATTGTGATGGCCAAACGTGTATTGGAAATCACAGGCAAGAACAATCTATTGGAAGTATGGCCAAACCTTGAATTTTATGGTCATGGAGGGGTGAGTTTCAAGCCCTACCGCGAGCAGTTCCACAAACTGATTCCTTCAGATAAGATGTACTATCTAGAAAACTACAATGCCTCAGAAGGGTATTTTGGGTTACAGGATGAATCGGACTCTGAAGACCTTCTGCTTATGTTGGATTATGGGATTTATTACGAATTCCTGCCCACGGAACGAATGCATGAGGAAAACCCGACAACGCTACGTTTGGATCAGGTAGAAATCGGCAAGAACTATGCGTTGATCATTTCCACTAATGCCGGACTATGGCGTTATAAAATAGGCGATACAATCAAGTTTACGTCTTTGTCTCCCTACCGCTTTCAGATATCGGGACGTACAAAACAATATATCAATACATTTGGTGAAGAAGTGATTGTTGACAATGCCGAACAAGCACTAGCCGAAGCAAGCAAACTGACAAATGCGCGTATAAAAGATTACACCGCAGGACCAGTATATTTTAGGGATGCCGAAGCGGGAGCACACGAATGGGTCATTGAGTTTGAACAGCAACCCAACGATTTTAAACGTTTTTGTGAAATATTGGATGCCAAGTTGAGAGAAATCAATTCAGATTACGATGCAAAACGGTTCAAGAACATGGCACTTCGACCGCCCATTGTCCATAATGCGCCATCAGATACTTTTTATAAGTGGATGAAGTCTAGAGGTAAACTGGGTGGACAAAATAAAGTCCCTCGATTGAGCAATAATAGAGAATATCTTGACCCGCTTTTAAAGATTTTGCGAGATTGACCCTACGTCTTGCGGAGATTAGCCAAGATTTTAGAAACGATCTTGGCTAATCCTGTTTGTTTTAGGGTTTAATTGCGGTTTTGTACAAAAACACAAAAAAACCAAGGATAAAATTCACAGAAATACCTTTCTTTTGAATTTCAACATCACGCTGTAACAATTCGCGAGTTTCACCCGATGTTACTTCATTGCTTTTGTTAAGACGGTGAGTCAATTCCATACTAAGTTTATTTTATGATAAGTGATTTTATAGCGTAAAGCGACCCAATGCCCATCTATGGTCGCAGTCTTTATTGCCAAACTTTATGCCACAAATATAGGAACCGTATTAATTAACACAAAATTAATACAATTAATTAAAAACAGATCAGCTCATCGAATTTTATTAGTTTATTATTCATTTTCATAGGGAAAGTGTAGTAAATTGGAGAATGACTGTCCGAAATAAAAGGCATTTTTCTAAACGGGAAATTATCGTCGCAAAGTGCGATTTATATTTCAATTTTTCCTAACTTAGCCTAAGTAATATAAAAAATAAGATGAACGCGACAGAGAACTATTCAATTCGCGTAGAGCCAACTCAAAATTCAAGACTCTCGCAAGTAGATTTCGACAATCTAAAATTCGGAAAGATATTATCCGACCACATGCTGGTCGCAGACTATGATGATGGTGAATGGAAAGATGTCAGCATCGTCCCTTACGGAGATATCAGTATCAGTCCTTCTATGTCAGCTTTACATTATGGTCAAGCAATCTTTGAAGGTATTAAAGCCTATAAATTCGCAGATGGTACAGTGAGTATCTTTCGTCCAGACAGAAACTGGGAAAGATTCAACAAATCTGCAGCACGCCTTCAGATGCCTGAGGTTCCTGAGGAAATTTTTATGGATGGTCTGAACAAACTATTGGATATTGACCGCAATTGGGTTCCTGCTAAAGAAGGTTCTTCTTTGTATATACGTCCATTTATGTTCGCTACTGAAGCCGCATTGGGCGTACATCCATCCAAATCATACAAGTTTATCATTATCACGGGCCCAGTTGGTGCTTACTATAGTAAACCGATTAGCTTAAAAGTTGAAACGTACTATACACGTGCGGCTGAAGGTGGTGTTGGGTTCTCGAAAAATGCCGGTAATTATGCGTTGTCGCTTTATCCGACCCAATTGGCTAACGATGAAGGCTACGATCAAATTATGTGGACTGATGCTTCAGAACACAAATATATCGAAGAAGCAGGTACCGCAAACCTAATTTTCCGTATTGGTGATACCATTATCACGCCACATGGCGATACGATCTTACATGGTGTAACCCGTCGTACAATTATGGAATTGGCAGAGAAATGGGGGTATAAAACTGAACAACGGAAAGTATCCGTACAGGAACTTATCGATGGCATTAAAGCAGGTACAGTTACTGAGGCATTTGCTGCAGGAACAGCTGCAACGATCACCGACATTAGCCGGATCGGTTTTGAAGGTCAAGACTACAATTTACCTCCAGTTGAGGGCCGTGAGTTCTCCAATAGAGTTTTACATTATCTGAATGAATTGCGCTATGGTAAAGTAGCAGATCCATTTGGATGGAATTACTTGGTAAAGTAAGCTGATAAAGTTTATAAAAAAGGCTCTTGGTGATCACCAAGAGCCTTTTTCTTTGTATTGGCCTGCAGAACTTTCAGTCAATTTTCATTGCTACTGTGAAAGCATGAAGGTTTTACTGCGAGGAGATGCTGCTTAACTCATTTTGTTACCTTCGAGTAGCTTAGCGTTTATGAAATCAATAATCGTTCCTGTTTCATCAGGCTGAAACCACGAAGTATTGCCATATTTTTTAAACCAAGTAATCTGCCGCTTTGCGTAGCGTCTTGAATTTTGCTGGATTCTTTCCACAGCTTCTTCCAAAGAGATATTTCCATCGAGGTAATCAAACAATTCCGCGTAGCCTACCGTCAACAAGGCTGGTTTGCTCCTAAAAGGAACTAATGACTTCACTTCCTCCAACAATCCCATTTCCATCATCCGTTCCACCCGAAGATTAATCCGTTCGTACAACCGCGAGCGTTCCATATTCAATCCGATCGTCAGGATATCAAATGGTCTCTTACTTAGGTCTTTTTTGTGATAAAAGGACATGGGTTTACCTGTTGCCTCAAATACTTCCAAGGCACGAACGACACGCTGTGGATTATCGATATCTGCGATTTGATAATAGGCTGGATCAATTGTTTTTAATCGCTCCTTCATCTGTTCAAGCCCCAATTGTGCCATTTCATTGTTGAGTCTCTCGCGTACTTCATCTCCTGCTTTAGGTAGATCATCCAAGCCTTCGCAGAGCGCACGGACAAATAGCCCAGACCCTCCGATCATAACAACCACATCATGTTGCCGGAATAGTTCATCCAACTTGTCTAAGGCTTCCCGTTCAAAATCTCCCGCGGAATAATCTTGGGTAATGGAATGTGAATTTATAAAATGGTGTGGGGCACTAGCCAGTTCTTCTGAATCCGGCTTTGCTGTTCCAATGGTCATCTCGCGATAGAACTGTCGGGAATCGGCAGAAATAATTTCGGTCTTAAAATATTGAGCTAATGAAATAGCCATTGCAGTTTTTCCAACAGCAGTCGGACCTACAATGGCTATCAGTGTTTTCTTTTTTGCCATAATATTTGCTTCAAATGCTCAAAAATGCATTGAAAGCATTTTCAATTAATATTCGTCTTCGTAGCCGTTAGATCCCTCGCGCTCTTCCTCGCCTTCACCCTCTTCATCTTCATCTTCATCTTCGCTATCAAAGCCATCTAGTTCGTCTTCGTCATCTACACCATATTGTGTATCATCTTCCTCGACAAATTCATCTTCCTCAACAGCATCGGATACCGGGAAGTTAGCAGCAGTCATTGTTTTAGGTACTTGACCAACAGACTTGAATAAGGCCGGATAGTCTTTACCGGCTTCCTCCTTCAAAATCTTGATCAGCTCCACTTGAAAATCATACGGGCGGTCAAAATTATAGACGTAATAAAACTTTTGGTGAGGATCATCAATAAACTTGCTCAGGCGAATATTCTCCATCAACAAAACTTCAGCATCTTTTTTTCGCTGGGTCGGTTTAAACGCAATTTCCGTCCCTTTTTTCCATTGATCATTGCTCACGTAAAAAGAGGAAGACGTATCCGTCGCATAACCTGTCGTTTTGTGGATTTCCTCGTGCATGTCTAAAAATGTACTTTTCGAAGGCATATCAATTTCACGATATACATCTTCATAATCTTCAAAAGTAACTCTAAATCTATAAATTGCCATCTTCTATGTATTCTTCTTTTTAGCAGTTTAAAATTAATACTATATTTTAAGAATTGGAAATTTCCAACTGGATTTCTTGTTTGACCTCCAAGCCCATGCCTATGGCTTTTTTCACCAAATATTGATAGGCTTCAATCCGGGAATTCGGAATCTCTCCCTCCAAAATAGCTTCACGGATCAAGTTTTTTAACTGCCCAACAGTACGGCCGGGTGTTAATCCAAAAAGTATCATAATATCTTCACCACTGATCGGCGGTTGCCAATTTCGGATTTTGTCACGCTCCTCTACATCTTTTAGTTTCTGCTTGACAAGATCAAAATTTTGGCGGTACTTTTTCTTTTTAAACTCATTCTTCGTAGTCACATCGGCGTGGCACAGCATCATTAGTGCATCAATGTCATCACCTGCTTCAAATAATAAACGTCTGACAGCAGAATCTGTCACAATATCCTGAGCAAGGACAATCGGACGAAGATGCAATTGTACAAGTTTCTGTACAAATTTCATCTTTTCGTGCAGCGGCAATTTTAGTTCAGCAAAAAGCTTCGGTACCATACGTGCACCGCGGTCTTCATGCCCATGAAATGTCCAGCCTAATTTCTTATCAAAACGTTTTGTCGCAGGTTTGGCGATATCGTGCATAATAGCAGCCCAGCGCAACCAGAGATCCTCTGATAGTTCACACACATTATCCAATACTTCCAATGTGTGGTAGAAATTATCCTTATGTCCTTTTCCATCAATAATATCAACTCCATGCAGATTGTACATGGCTGGAAAAATCAATTCTAATAGTCCAGTATCAAAAAGGTATTTAAAACCGACTGAGGGTTTAGGTGAAAGAATGATCTTATTGATCTCATCGATAATTCGTTCCTTTGAAATAATCTTAATACGTTCTTTTGTATCAGTGATCGCCGTAATAGCCTCAATCTCAATCTTGAAATTTAGCTGGGTTGCAAAACGGATCGCACGCATCATACGTAAGGGATCATCCGAGAATGTTTCAATTGGATCGAGGGGTGTCCGAATGATACGGTGTTCGAGATCCTTTACCCCATCGAAGGGGTCTACCAAAGTACCGTAATCGGCTTTATTCAGCGAAAAAGCCATGGCGTTGATGGTAAAATCACGACGGTTTTGATCATCAGTCAATGTGCCATCCTCTACGATCGGTTTCCGGGAGTTCGCTCGGTAAGATTCCCTCCTCGCACCCACAAATTCTACATTCAAACCCTCAAAAACGAGCATTGCAGTTCCAAAATTCTTATAGACCGCCACTTTAGTATGAAGCCTTTCACCTAGTAAAGTTGCAAATTCAATACCACTTCCCACCACAACAATATCCACATCATTCTTGAATGGACGCTTCATTATGTAGTCGCGTACATACCCTCCAATGACATAACACTCCGTATTTGTCTGCTCGGCGAGCTCTTTGATGATAGAAAATATTGGATGTTGTAAATTATCGCACATAGTTAGAACAGCAGGTAAAAAACCAAACAGTTTGCAAAAGTAATACTTTTTTTAGTATTAAGTATTGAGATTTTGATTATACAAGCTGTAAGCTGATACGATTTCTGTTTTATCTTATCACTCGAGAAATGACGGTTATGGTCCTCGTCACCTACTTAACTTGACTTATATAACGTTATAGATCAAAAAAATCATCAACTATTATTACGCTAATCCCGATCTTTTGACAATTTGCGGAATGCCAATGGATTTTTCAATAATTCAGCCTGCTCCCTGCGACGTTTTACAATATGGACTGCAGTAAAAATTGCTTCCACAAATGAGCTTGGTGAAGCCAGGTTTTTTCCAGCAATATCGTAGCCTGTGCCATGATCTGGCGAAGTACGTACAATAGGTAATCCTGCTGTATAATTTACACCAGCACCTTTTGCGATATGCTTAAATGGAATTAACCCTTGATCGTGGTACATAGCCAATACCGCATCAAACTTTTCATAAGCACCTTTTGCAAAAAAACCATCCGCCGGATAAGGGCCAAAACAAAAGATCCCTTGTTCATTTGCTTTTTCTACGGTTGGTCGAATAATCCGGTCATCCTCCGTACCGATAATCCCGTGATCTCCAGCATGTGGATTAAGTCCTAGAACGGCTATTTTGGGCTTTTCCACCCAGAAATCCTTTTTCAAAGACTCATTCATGAGGATCAGCTTTTTCAGGATCGCTTCTTCAGTGATATTCGTGGCCACATCATGTAGCGGAATATGTCCTGTCACCACACCAATGCGCAATTCATCACAGACCATAAACATCAACACATCATCAGCTTCAACTTTGGCCTGCAAATATTCGGTATGACCAGGAAATTGGAATCCCTCCTGTTGTATATTATGCTTATTGATCGGTGCAGTCACCAAAGCATCGATTTTACCAGCTTTCAAATCCTCAATTGCTCTTTCTAAAGACAAAAAAGCATATTTTCCGCCAATTTCGTTCTCCTCTCCCAAAGAGATCTTGACATCTTCCTGCCAGCAATTGATCATATTCGCCCTTTTAGGATGGGCCTGTTCAGCATCGTTGATTACATTAAAACTAAAATCGTTTATTCCTACCGCTTTCCGATGAAAAGAGGCAACTTTTGTATTTCCATAAACAATTGGTGTAAAAAAATCGCACATTCGTTGATCTACCAGTGACTTGATAATTACTTCAAGTCCAATACCATTAATATCCCCTACGGTAATTCCGATTTTTAGTTTATCACTCATCCTTTTTTTTATGCTTTGAATCAAAAATAGGGATTTTTTTTTAGTATTTAGTAGTTAGATATGAGTATTGAGATTTTGGTTTTTAATTTTGACTTTTTACTTTATAAAGCTTTTTAATTTCTAATTTTGCATCATGAGTACAGTTAGAGCAAAAAAACATCTAGGACAGCATTTCTTAAATGATAAGAATGCCGCACAGCGTATTGTAGAGGCATTGGATCCTAAATTGGGTTTCAGCCAAGTACTCGAAGTTGGTCCGGGAATGGGTGTCCTTTCTGACTTTCTATTACAGAAAGAAGAATATGAGACCTATCTGATCGATGTTGATGATGAATCGATTGCCTATCTGGATGACAAATATCCACAATTGGGAAAAAGATTAATCCACGGCGATTTTCTAAACCTTGATTTTTCGCAATATTTTGGCGAAAAGATGGCTGTCATTGGCAACTTTCCCTATAATATTTCCTCTCAGATCCTCTTCAAAATTCTGGACGAACGTCAGCGTGTTGTTCAGATGACAGGTATGTTTCAAAAAGAAGTCGCTGAGCGCTGTACAGCGAAAGCAGGTAGTAAAGAATATGGAATTCTGAGTGTGTTTTTACAAGCTTATTATAAAGTAGAATACCTCTTTACTGTAAAGGCTGGCGCTTTTAATCCGCCACCTAAGGTACTTTCGGGTGTCATTCGTATGACCCGCAATGACCGCGAGCAACTGGCCTGTGATGAGAAGTTATTTTGGCGTGTCGTCAAAGCAGGTTTCAATCAACGCCGCAAAACCTTACGCAATTCCCTTTCAGGAGTTGTCCCGAAAGATAAGATGTCAGATAATCCGCTTTATGAGCTGCGGGCCGAACGCTTAACTGTAGACGATTTTGTTAGCTTGACTAACGAGATCGCAAATTGCCTTTGATATGAATTTTGCTGATAACACTTTTATTATTGTTGGCGGTGGGATCGCTGGATTATGTGCCGCGATAGGCCTTCAAAAATTGGGTCTTAAAGCCCATGTCTATGAAAGTGTAGCTGAACTTAAAGGTATAGGTGCAGGTTTCGGACTCGCGGCCAATGCCATGCAGGCTCTAGATCACCTGGGATTAAAAGATGAAATCAGTCAAATTGGGCATTATCTAGGTTCCTATAACGTTTTGGATCAAAAAGGAAATATTTTGGTCGAACCGAATACCAAATCCATCAGTAAAAAATACAATCAGGACAATTTTGCGATACACCGAGCAGACCTACACCAATTTCTTTTATCAAAAATTCCCGATAGTCAGGTTCACCTTGGCAAACGTGCGACTTCCTTTGAACGGTTAGGGGAACAGGTCTATGTTCATTTTACCGACGGAAGCCAAGCTGTAGGAGCTGCATTACTTATTGCCGATGGCGTGCATTCACTATTACGTCAACAACTGATTCCGGCCTCAAGCCCCCGTTATTCAGGTTATACCTGCTGGCGAGCAACAATAGATAACAGCAGTATACAACTCAAAAAAAGCACTGAAACCTGGGGTTCAAAAGGTAGATTTGGAATGACACCCCTTGTTGGCAATCGTGTATATTGGTACGCCTGCATCAACAGTATACAGCAAAATCCGACGCTAAAAAACTGGACTACAGCAGAATTATTGAACAACTTCAAGGAATACCACGACCCTATTCCAACGATTCTATCGGAAACCAAGGATACCGAACTGATTTGGAACGACATTATAGATATCGCGCCATTACAACACCTTGCCTTTGACAATATCCTTTTACTCGGAGATGCTGGTCACGCCACTACCCCCAATTTAGGACAGGGCGCCTGTCAAGCAATAGAAGATGTTGCTGTGCTGCTGGATGAACTGAAAACAGCCGCATCCATTCAACATGCCTTCTCGAGATTTGAAACGCGTCGATTGGATCGCGTCAACTATATCAGTAACACTTCCTGGCAGATTGGCAAAATCGCCCAATGGGAAAACCCGCTTTTGATCGGAATGCGCAATTTTTTTATGAAAATAATGCCCAACGAGCTCAAACAGCAACAATTAAACAAACTATTGTCAGTAGATTTTATGCAAATTAACCGTAATCATGAAAGCTAATATTTTGATTGTCGATGACATCCACGAAATTATGTTGGAGAAATTTGCGCAGGCAGGTATCACTTATGATTACCGACCCGATATCGACCGTGCAGAGACCGAAAAGATTATTGCGAACTACTCCGGAATGGTCATCCGTTCCAAATTTCAGGTAGATAAGCCGTTCTTTGAGTTGGCATCCAACCTCTGTTTTATCGCACGTGCTGGAGCAGGCATGGACAATATCGACGATGAAATTGCCATGCAAAAACAGGTTACCTTGATTCCCGCCAATGAAGGAAACCGAGATGCTGTGGGCGAACATATGATCGGAATGTTATTGAGTCTGATGAACAATCTCAACAGCAGTGATCAACAAGTGAGAACTGGCCAATGGCTACGCGAAGCCAACCGAGGTTATGAACTTAAAGGTCGTACTATTGGTTTGATCGGCTATGGCCACAATGGTATGGCGATGGCCAAAAAGCTTTCTGGCTTTGATGTGAAGGTACTCGCTTATGACAAATACCGGACGAATTATACTGACGAGTATGCAGAAGAAACGAGCATGGAAAATATTTACGAACAAGCTGATATTATTAGTTTCCATATCCCATTGACTACCGAAACAAAGGGAATGATTGATGATGCCTATTTATCGAAGTTCAACAAACCTATCTTTTTCCTGTTAGGTGCCAGAGGTGAGATTGTACAGGTGCCGGCGGTATTAAACAGTCTCGACAGGGGCGATATCCTCGGAGCAGCCTTTGATGTGCTGCCTGTCGAAAAATTTCCCAAACTTGCGGAACAGACCTGGTATCCCGACCTTATCAGTAGGGATAATGTCATTTTATCTCCCCATGTAGCTGGCTGGACATTTGAAAGCTATTACAAATTATCAGAAGTTGCCGCAGATAAGATTATCGCGTTTTTAGGACAACAGGATCGGAATTAGATACTAAACAGCACGACGATCAAAAATTGAAGTACGAGACTTCCATCTAGTAAGTAAGCATAATGATAATGCTCCTTGGTCTTGAAGACTGCTAATTTCAAAAGAGCAAATATCACAAGATTGGTTAAGATCAGCCCCAATTTGATCCATAACAGATAAGGAGCGATAAGGATTAAGAGACTATGTAACAGCAATAAAGTATAGGTAAGTCTTTTTGCCTTCTGCTCCCCTAACATATTGGGCAATGTCCTCAAATGATAGTAGGAATCCTGTTGGATATCCCTGATATCAAATGGTAGTGTGCAAATAATCAAAAATATAAACTTCAGCACACAAAGTGCAACAAGTACCCAACGGTCTATCCTGTCACCAATATTGAGCAATTCGACATAAGGAAGTACGACGCTACTGCATACCCAAACCAAGGCGATATGGAAGATCTTCGCCCCAGGAATTTGCCGAAGCCCAACTTTGCGATCGTGAAAAGTGAACAGTGGCATCCCATACAATAAGCTCAAGATTCCTATAAAGCCCAAAAATAAGAACGAATAAAGATGAATATGCAGTAAACAATAACCAAGAACAACCAATGCGACGACATTATTTAGCCACATCACCCACTCGTGGTTAAATATCCAGCGCGTACGGGCAAATTTTGATTCTTTTGGATTTTGGGGCTTAGACCACCATAAGCTAAAATTGTAGAGCAATAATGTTGCTGTACCTTCAACCAATACAATAGACCAATTGATCGGCCGTTCAAATATGATATAGGTCAGTGCACATTGGGCCATGGCGGCCAATGCAATCAAAATATTCGTATAAATGCTGATATAGAATATCTTTCTTAGAAACAACATTTGTGCTTAATCTTGCTGCAATATAACAATCTTGATAGATAAAAGTAGTTTAACATTATATTAAACATCAAATTGTTGATAAAATGGGCAAAAACCGCTAAATTGTACACCGAAATTGAGCTATTAAAAACAATTTCGCAACGATAACTTTATAAATTAAAATAATTCATAATAATCCTATAACAATGAGCCTACAAATAAAATCATTTGAAGAATATCAAAGTGAATATAAGCGAAGTGTAGAACAACCTGAGGAGTTTTGGGCGAGCATAGCGGATCATTTTTTCTGGAAGAGAAAATGGAACAAAGTGCTAAACTGGAACTTTGAGGAGCCTAATATCAAATGGTTTGATGGTGCAAAATTAAATATTACCGAAAACTGCCTGGATCGTCATATTTATGCGAATGGGGATAAACCGGCGATTATCTGGGAGCCAAATGACCCAAATGAAGCGCATCGTATCCTTTCTTATAAACAATTGTTGCAGAAGGTCGAACAATTTGCCAATGTATTAAAGAATAACAATATCAAAAAAGGTGACCGTGTCTGTATTTATTTACCCATGGTTCCTGAATTGGTGATTGCGGTTTTGGCCTGTGCACGTATAGGCGCTATCCACTCGGTTGTCTTTGGTGGATTCTCGGCTCGTTCCATCGCAGATCGTATCGTGGATGCGGAATGCAAATTGATCGTTACTTCCGATGGTAGCTACCGTGGTAATAAAACCATTGGACTTAAAAATATTGTTGATGATGCATTGATGCAATGTGATACTGTAGAGAAAGTCATTGTATTAACACGTACACGTACACCGGTATCCATGATCAAAGGGCGCGATGTATGGTGGGAAGATGAGATTAAGAAAGTGGAAACCCAAGGCAATCCGGCTTGCCCAGCTGAAGAAATGGATGCAGAGGATACACTGTTTATCCTTTACACTTCTGGATCTACAGGTAAACCAAAAGGAGTTGTACATACCTGTGGCGGATATATGGTCTACACGGGATATACCTTTATGAATACCTTCCAGTATCAACCAAATGATGTATTTTTCTGTACTGCTGACATTGGTTGGATTACTGGTCATAGCTATATTGTTTACGGACCATTATCTCAAGGTGCAACGTCATTGATGTTTGAAGGTATCCCAACATTCCCAGATGCTAGCCGTTATTGGGATATCGTTGATAAATTTAAAGTCAATATCATCTACACGTCCCCTACAGCATTGCGTTCATTAATGGCTTTTGGCGATCAGTTTGTAGATAAAAACGATCTTTCGTCACTACGTGTACTGGGTTCAGTGGGCGAACCTATCAACGAAGAAGCCTGGAACTGGTTTAATGAAAAGGTCGGTAAAAAGAACTGTCCTGTCGTTGATACTTATTGGCAAACGGAGAATGGTGGCCACCTGATCACCTCTTTAGCTGGTGTTACGCCAGAAAAAGCGAGTTATGCGATGTTCCCGATGCCTGGAGTACAACCTGCTTTGATGGACGAGAATGGAAAAGAAATCGAGGGCAATGATGTCACCGGAAACCTATGTATCAAATTCCCTTGGCCAGGTATGCTACGTACGACCTGGGGAGACCACGATCGTTGTCGACAAACGTACTTCTCAACCTACAAAGACATGTATTTTACGGGTGACGGTTGTTACCGTAGCCCAGAAGGATATTACAAAATCACAGGTCGCGTGGACGATGTGTTGAATGTATCTGGTCACCGCATCGGCACTGCTGAAGTAGAAAACGCTATTAATATGCATGCTGACGTTGTGGAATCCGCTATCGTCGGTTACCCACATCCGGTGAAAGGCCAGGGCATCTATGCTTACGTTATCGCGAATCACCACACGGATGCAGAAGCTACCAGAAAAGATATCATGGAGACTGTTTCTCGCATTATTGGCCCTATCGCCAAACCTGATATTATCCAGTTTGTCAATGACCTCCCAAAGACACGTTCCGGAAAGATCATGCGCCGTATTCTACGCAAGATTGCTGAAGGAGATATCAGTAATTTAGGTGATACTTCTACTTTACAGGATCCTACAGTAGTCGAAGGCATCATCCAAGGTGCTGAAGGCCTGAAAAAATAGTTCCGCTAGAACCTTTAACAAAGAAAGCCTCCCCAATGGGAGGCTTTTCAGCTTTAAATGAATTTCTGATTATTATCTTAAATTTAACCTTATTGGTAGCGTATATGCAACACGCACAGGTTCTCCCCTTCGCATTCCGGGTTTCCATTTTCCAAGTTTTTTTACGACACGTATACCTGCTTCCCCGGTATCAAAACCCAAATCCTGCTTGATCTTAATATCCTCTACCTGGCCAACTTTATTAATGACAAAATCTATCTCCAAAATACCACTTATACTATTTTTCATTGCTTCTTTTGGGTAGTCAAAATTTCTGGCAACAAAAGTCATCAACTTGTATATTCCTCCCGGGTACTCCGGATTGACTTTATAAGTTGTTGAATCATATTGAATAACAGCACCATTCTCCTTTGTTAAGGTTCCTGATAGTAACCGATCCTGATTATAATTTTCTACAAAGGAATCTTTTCCTGCCCATCCTTTCCATGCTCCCTCACGTAAATTCTTAACCATTTCACCTTCTTCATACTCCTCTTTTCCTTCTACATTAAAGCGAATACGTCCATTTCCATGTTCCAATGTCTTGTTCTGAAGAGAATCATAATACACAATGTAGATCGGCTTTTTAACCTGCAACTTCTTTTTGTAAAGTTCACTAGGATAAAAAACCATCATTTTCAACTTATTATTGGGATATAAGTAAAATGCAGAATCCACAAGTTCTCCTTCATCAGTAAAACTCTCTAAGCTCTTCAGTGTGCCATTGTCATAGAATTCATATTTCTTACCTTGAAATTGGAATGGGTTACGTGCATTCTTACTAATACCGTTGAGTTTGATGGAGTCGTTGCGCATATAATACTCCTCAATTCGATAAGTTTTATCTTTGCCCTTGGCATCCACATGAACTGTCCTTAAAAAATAGGCCGAATCTTGTTGTTTTGTTTCGTCACCATCTTTTTTATGATATGTGGTAAAGGCGATTTGTGCTGAAAGACTCAATCCACAAAGGTTGAATAGAAAAAAACAAATAAGTTTGACTGACAAATGCAGATAGTATTTCATAATAATTCCTAATATCTGCGCAATTTAATAAATCTCTTAAGCAAATTAGAAATTGACGGGTTAAATAATCATTACCTATGTTCAACACAACCGCAAATAAAAACACCAAGTTTTCCACACGATGTTAATAACTATGTTAAGAACTCAATAATCGACAAACCATTCCTCATCTTAGAATCCAACCATTTCCTCCAAGATATAATATTATTTGGGTATTCATTCAAAAGAAGGCAGACGAGATTATACAGCAAAAAAAAGCCACATCATCACGACGTGGCTTAAAATAAACATATGAATTTAATTAAACAGTTGCTATTTATATGAGTTTACCGAACTCGCGACTTTCCAGCTTCCGGCTTCATTTACCAAGGTAACCAGATCGGTTTTCGTAAATGTTTCGAATTTCATAGTAAGCCGTGCCACCATATAATTTTCGGATTCCTCTAGGATCTCCGTATTGGTGCTACAGTTCAGTTTTTCACCTTTTTGTTTTTTCAAAAAAGAAATTACTTCTGAACGTGTATTGGTACGTCCGGTTTCGCCTTGAACCTTTTGACTGAAATCGGAAGCGAATAATTGTTCAACACCCCCCGATACACCTTCTGTCATCACAGATAGATAGCTATCAATAGCCAAGTCTGCGGTGGATAGGTTCAATGTTTTACCAGGATTACCGGCAGCCATGGTACATGTTGATACTGCGATCAAAGCAGCTGCTACAAATGTCTTTACTAAAGTTTTCATCGTTATAATTGTTTTTAGTTGTGATGAAGCTATCAGATTTATTCATTTCTTATTTACTGAATAAATCATGATGGTTTCATAATCGTTTCTACTTTATATTGTTAGTTTTTATTGTCTCTTTCCTAGTAGTCGTAGGGATGTGGATTTTGTTGCAACATTTCCTTCAACTTTCATTCTTTAATTTTTCTCTTATTGGCAATGAAGCTATCATGAACAAGAAATCCGAACTTTTATTTGTAAGTTGGTATAGCTCATGATGGTTTCTGATTCAAAATTAAGACAACTCAGCCTGCGATTTTATTACATTTAGACTAACCTTCGGAAAAAGTCGGTGAATGAGGTGGATGGGGCGGTAAAAATACAATAAGCATTATGGCTGATTATTAAGAAAGCAAATGGCAATGACAAATATTGCAATTTTCCAACCACTATCTTGTAAATAAGTTATGGGCAAATTCACCAATAAGAAAAACTTATTTTCTATCGCTGGCACAAATATATTTATAGCTCGATAACGTTCTGTGCAAGAAAAGCGGTATCCATATCGTTATTAACAACTTGTGGATAACTCAAAACATCTTTTAATCGCTCTCCAATAACCATCTTTTAAACTCGTCGATCTTATCTTTAGTGATTACAAGCTGTTGTTCTATTGGATAGCTCAACTCCAATTTAAAGTTCTTTTTCGGCATTAACATCATACCCTTTATAATACTACGACGTACTAGATCCCATCTCGATATCTGATAATACACTTTGCGAATCTTTATAGAAAACCTACTATTTCCCTTCGATAACATCGATGTTTGGTGCAATTTGTTTTAATTTATCAATGAATTGGGTTGGATTTCCTGGGTCAACGAATATATCATCAATCTCATTATAATGCAGGATCATTCCCCTCCTATAGGGCCTTAAAACTGTGAATCGCATCGATCCAAACCAAAACGCCTTATCAGCTTCCACTTTACGAATAGAGTTGACGTCAACAGACTTTGTTCCCCAAATACTCTTTATAAACAGTTTATTATCTTCAATCCAATAACGTTTAAAGAAGAAGGTGAGATACCAGGTTAATACAAACACGGCAAACAACAATAGTGCACCCGAGTAAAGTCCATTCTCCATACCACCATAGGATATCATGGCAATAAATATAATCATTCCTGCCCCCCAAATATAACTACCGAAGGGTATGTGGGTATTAAATATTTCTTTCATAACCAATAGTTTGATAGCTCAATTATTTTTTTTCCAACATGCCAAAGCTTGCCTAATGGTGGGTGGGAACAGATGATACACTTCACGATATTCCTTAAAATCTTCTTTAGTATTTGCTTGAATTTGATAGATATCGACAATCACCTCATTCTCTATATTATTTTTCATAAAATCTATTTCTGCCTTTAGCAGCTCTGCCTTAACATTTGTCAACCAGTTTCTTGTTAAAAGTGTCTGCAATCGATCTGCCTCTTGCAATAATTTAAGATCATTATAATGTATTGCTACTTGCTGAAGACTGTCTTTTTGATATCGATTTTTAGCCTTATAACGATCCACCAATGCTAAGTATTCATTATAGATCTTGTTGTTTTTCCCATCGGAAACAACTGCTATTTTAATTGATTCACCACCATCCTTAGCTAACAATAGTTCTTCTAGTTCCGCTTGTTGATAGGTATTGTCCAGTAACAGTTTATAATTATTTGACTCTTTAGTATCCAACCAAAATGTGGTAGACATATAATATCTTGGTGTACCGAGTTCAGGTTGACGAGCAAATCGTTCAATCTCCTGCGGCTTCACGATATCTCTATCCCACGAAACAATAAGTTGATAAATTCCCTTGGGTAATGTTCCGATCTGGTGATTGATATTTTCGGAACAAATTGTATCAGAAAAGGTCTTAATACCCGTATGCATATTATATACATCGATATAAAAAGTATCTTTTAATGGAATATTTCCGCGAAGGTATACTTGATCTGGTGTACCACATCCAACTAAAAAATATAAGATAAAACCCAATAGCAATTTGATTTTATTGTTCTCTAAAATGGAAGTATTTTTCTGCTGTAAATACACACATTCATTGATATAATGGATCATAATACAATAATATAAAACGATTTTTCTCTTAACAGACATCAAAGCAGTAACATATCAGTAAGAAACAATAGGACAATTTAATATAATACCCCACGATACTTTTTATTAAAATACCGCAGGGCTTATTATATTAAAAAAACTGTCATCTTAACTTTAGTAGACGAAAGAAAAATAATAATTAGGATCTTCTACACTTGTAAACTGTATTCCTGACCCAAAATCTTTATCCGTTATAAATGAGAGTTTAAAGTCATGATTTATCATTTTTTTAAAGAATGTAGCATTCATGTAGGGCACCATAATTCCCCCATTGTTTGTTGTGTTCTTAATAGATAGAAAACGTATCGTGCCTTTTTCGAGGTCAATGGAGTAATTCATTAAATAACCACCAATATATCTGGTATTACCCTGATAAATATAGCCATCCATTGTAATGATTTTCTTTGCATCATTAAAATTATAGAAAGAATCTCCAACTGTGAGATTATATCCACTAGTTTTCGATAAGCGCACATACTCATTCCAATCTACCACATAACTTGCGGACCAAGTTTTTAAAGGTAGGGAGCTAGCATAGCTGTAAACACCTGGTTGGAACATATCAGTAATTGCTGTTCCCAATTTATACTGCGGCGGTAATAAATAATCATTCGATTTTTTGATAACAAACGTTTTACCCGATACAGCATGTAGCGTATAAACTCCGCTTTTTTCCGTAATCTTTGAAAACTTCTCACCATCAAAGGTTGAATCACTAAGCAGTGTCATATTTTTATCCAGATTATAAAAATATGGAATCTGTATACTCTCCACTTTGCCATCGATCATTGCCATTAGATTAATTTGTTTTGCAGAAGTATTCAGTGTAAACTCACAGTTTGCTTTATTCAGCATAACAATGTTTATTCCATCTTCAAAATAGGCATTCACATCATTGATACTAGCCAAAAGTTTTTTGTTTAGATAGGCAGTCTGTTCTTCCGCTGTGGCCTTTACCAATACAAGCGGTTTTACAAACTTACGTCCTTGGAAAAACAAAGTATCGCCGTGTGTTTTAACATAATCGTACTCATTATCACTTCCATGCCCCTTCCCGGCCACTCCTCCATAAACACTAGGGTCAGGATCCTGTAACATCGTAATGTAGTTATACGTGTCAAAAGACAAGGTCGCATACATAATCTGACGTATGCGATAAGTAGATTCTTTTGCTTCGGAAGCGGTCGTTTCGTTTAGATCTGCGATCATTTTTAACCGATCATTTTTATCAAACTGAATATAAAAGCCATATCCACCTTTAGATATTTCTGTGGTTGTATAAGCTTTCCAACCGTAAGGAGCGTCTACCAAGGTCTTTTTGACATACAACAGCGTATCGGATATCCGTTCATCGGGATTACCGAATATAAGATCCATTTCTTTTGGTTTGCTACAACCGAAAGCCAATAGGACCAAAAACATTAAATAAAATATCTTTTTCATAATTTAATACTTCCTCAAATTTACTTTGCCCATGAATGTTGCATTCGGATCTTTCGTATCCTTCAAAATCAAAAGTTGCAGATATTCGCTCGGATTAACCGCTAAATCAACTTTTTTCCAGTCGGTGGAAAAACTGGTGCTGCCCAAATAATCAATCAGGGGTTGAGTATCTTCCAATACCCAACCTATGTTTCCATTATTATAAATCGTTCCGGTCCCCTGTGTAGCGGATTTAGCAATTTTAAATGTATTATCTGGATTCTTTACAACATCAAAGTCATAAGCCGCAGTATAGGTTACACTATTATCACCAAATCCGATGCTTAATGTCGCTTTTGTTGCGGATACAAATTGGAATGTCATGGATTTTGTAGTCCACCCACCAAGCTCGTCCAAAATCGCCATAAATAAAGATCTTTGTTTGCTGGAAATCGTATTTTCCAATCCCCAGGTATTCCGGATATCCCAATCTAAAGAACCAACGTAATCGTTGCTCAGTGCTGTTGTAGCAGAATAACGGGTTGACTTATACTTTTCAGTCATGACACGTTGAAATTCAATTTGTAACTGTGTCACATCGATATTAAAATTTTGCATCATGTAATCTCGTACAATCGCTTCCTTCTGCTTAAACTTGGGATAAGCGTCCTTTCCACTATCATATGCAAAATCATCATAATAAAGTTGACCTGCGACAATTAAGTGAGATAAGACTTCCGCAAAATCTTCCCCGATCGACTTTCTCGAATAAGGAGTGATAAAGCCCAATGATCTAGCCTTTGCTTGATCATTCTCCTGAGCGGTCCAATTTGAATAATAATCTCCCGCACAAACTTTTCCAAACTCAGCAGGGATAAATCTCATTTGGTTAAGGATATGTGTAAATTCGTGGTGGATGACCTGAAGATTTCCGCTTATAGCGTTGGGATTTGCCGCATCAAAATTATTGATTCCATACAAAGTAATACGTCGTCCACCATCCGCAGTTCCTCCTTTGACAGAGCCATCCACATCGTAGTCACCGGATCCAAATAAAGCAAACTGTTTAGGCGTATACGTTTTTATAAAAGGTACCCCCCCTATTTTTTTATAAACATCCAAAAATCCATTAATAACCACATCCATTTGTGGAATAACCTTGGATTCGTCTGCTGGTGCTATATTTTTATTGATATCATGCATATTTCGCTGATACCGATAAACTACTTCAATATTATATGGATCGGTCAGATTCTTTGTTATCCATTCGTCAATCGCACCGGGAACAAAGGTGTCATAATTTTCAATTTTTGAATTAAGCTTTTCCTCTTTTACGCAGGAATATAAACTGGCGATCAGACCGACTATTATACATGTTTTTGTTATCGTTTTCATAAAATTATCTTGTATTTTGTTCAACACCTGACAATATTGCTTCTTGTGGGATCTGGAAAACACGTCGTGGATCATCTGGTTTCAATTCGATATAAGATTCACTTTCATCATTGGCAATAACAAGATGTTTTACTGTTATGCCTTTACGAATAATATCGAACCAACGTAATCCCATCGACATGAAACCAACCTGCTTAAATTGCAGCACGGTTTGAATAAGCGCTTCCTTATCGTCTTGAACTCCAAAAAACAGCTTGGACTTTGCAGCTGTTACAGCATGATTTGTAGGGTTATAATTTTCAATTCGGTTGCTCGCCATCAAATTCATATCGGCAATACCAGCTGCATTATTTCCCAGTTCCAAATAAGCCTCAGCTCGATTCATCAGCGCCTCATCTGTAATTAATACCGGAACCATAAGCATAGGATATCCCGTATTTGCAGTTGCATTTGTTACGTACCAAAACTCCTTCCAGATATAAGTAGTATAGTGTGGAGCACCATAGGAGACACCGAAATTATAGAACCTGGCTCCAGCAGCAGTTGTACCATTATAAATATTCTGGAACACATTTATACCCATGGCATAGCGGTTATCCCACCAACGTTGATAACCACTGTAAGTTTCATTGATCAAGAGGCTATAGGGCTGATCTGCTTTGGAAAAGACAGTATGCACCTCCTCGAAGGTCATTTTTTTGAAAGTGGAATTATAGGGGATTAATTTCCCTGCAAAGTTTCCGCCCGCAAAAATTTTGTTGGCATTGTCAACTACTTTTTGCCATTCGCCCGTAAACAAATAGAATCGTGTTGCAAAGGCATGGGCTGCAGCTGGTGTAAAATGGTATTTGGGTACATTCCATTCTGCAGGATTTCCATCCAACAGCGCTAAGCCCTCTTCCAAGTCCTTGCGAATATTATCATAGACAGACTTAACGGTTCCGCGGTCATATTTTTTGATTACCACAGTCTCTGGTTCGGTCACATAAGGAATTCCTGGAGAGGTATTTTCCTCTGGTTTTTTATAATCATAAACTTTCGCAAAGAAATTGACCAGCATAAAATGCGCATATGCCCTTGCCACCAAAGCTTCGCCTTTGAACGCAGCAATCTCTTTTCCGAAATTATTAGTTTCAATCGCTGCCAAAGCATGGTTAGCAGCAGCGATAGCTTCATAACAATTATTCCAGTAACTATTTGGACTATCTGTATCACTGTTGTTGATATCTTGCCAACGGTATAATGAAGGAACTGGCTGATATAGTCCGCCTACACCTTTATCTTCCACATTATCTGAATAGGTTTCGGCCATAGCAAGATAATTACCAAAAGGGTAAGCTGAGGTAATCAGTCTTTTGACTTTATCAACGGTATTAATCTCCGCCCGCATATCCGGTTGCTGATCCAGATACTTGTTACAACTGCTGAGTAGCACGGCAGAAGAAATGAATAGATATTTAAGATTTGTAAGTTTCATAATTTAATCGTTTAGAATCCCAATTTTACAGATAGAGTTACTTGCTTTGGAACTGGTAAGGCTACCCCTCCATTGTTATAGAACTCAGGATCGACTCCATTTAGCTTTTTATCTGCATAAATCAACCAGAGGTTATTTCCCACCAAATTTACTTGGGCAGTCCTAAATTTAATTTTGTTGACGACCGATTTGGGAATATTATATCCGACAGAAATTTGCGATAGACGGAGGTAATCTCCTTTTGCAATACGCTCCGATGAATAGTTGTAGGCATTGTATGAGTAAACCGATGCCGTACGGTTACCGGCTGCATTTATAACGTCAAATTCGGACGTTAATCCATCGAGTGCCGACGGAATTACGGTTAAATACTCGTCGCCTTTATAAATAAAACGATTGATCAATTCCCTCGACACATTATACATATCCAAATAAATCGGTGAATAATTAGGCTGTAAGCGGACCATATTGCCCAAACCAAATTTCAGCAAAAAGGAAAGGCTAAAGTTTTTGTATTCCAATCGGTTGTAGTAACCTCCCGCAAGCGTAGGATCCACTGGTCCCTCGTACTTCAAGAATTCCGTTTGAGTGTCCTGAAACCAAAAATAGGTTTCTCCTGGGCTACCATCCGTACCTATATAAGTTGGATAACCTCCATTAGCCGCCAATTTATCAAAATCCAACGAGTACAGACCTCTATGCGGTTTGCCGACCATTGCCCCACCTTCACCAGAAATCAGATCCCAAATATTACGGGTTACATTTAGCTTGGTAATCTTGGTTTTGTTAAAACCAAGCGTAAGTTGTGTCCTCCAGGTAAATCCATTTGGATCTTTAAATGGGAATCCCCCGAGCTGAATATCAACCCCATGGCCTTTCATATCGGCATAATTGGCTAATTTTTCAAATTGCCCACCGATCCCTGAAGTGCGAATTGGCCCAATTAAATCAAATATATTACGCCTATAATAGTCAAAATTCAGATCAATACGATCATTCAAGAAACCTAAATCTGTACCAATATTAAGTTCGTACATCTTTTCCCAGGTCAGCTCTGAGTTTTCCAAACCATCGATATTGATCTTGCCTTCTTTTTCTCCATCATAAGGTCTATAAGTAATAGCATTATAGAAAACGGCCGAAGAATTAGATGCATTTCCCATATTTGCAACTAGGCCATAAGTGCCCCGTAATCTAACACGTGACAAGATTTTATTTTCTCTATTAAAGAAGTTTTCTTGATCGATATCCCATGCTCCGGAAACATTCCAGGTAGGTAGCCATCTCGCCACATTGGTACGCCCCATTTTATTGGATCCATCATAACGGGTTGTAAAGTTAAATGAATACTTATCCTTATAATTGTAAGCACCGCGCAAAGCATAAGCCAATTTACGATCATAAGTATAATCCATTGCAAATGGTGCATCGCCAGATTCAATCTGTTTCTTATAATACCGATATGCTGGTAGCACCAGATTGCCATTGCCATACTCTATTCCCGGCCCATTAAAATCATGACTCTGTTTATCTGCATACTGCAGTTCGTAGGTCCCAAACAAGTTCATGGTATGGTCATTCCACTTTTTGTTGAATTCCAAATTGTGTCGCATATAATAACTGATCATATTGTTATTGGCCACATTAAAGAATCCTCCATTAGGCAAAATCACATATTTATCGGTATTAGGGAAATCTGGATCTGCATACAAAAATCTATTTCCTGCATTTACGGTTTGATCTTGATTTGCACGATAGGCTTTAGAAAGGTTGGCATTCTCCGTGATCATATGTTGCCTTTCGGAATTATAATACCGATACATTCCATTGGCAGAGTAGGTCAAAGAGGGTAAAATTTTATACGTTATACCTGCCTGAACTTTAATATCCATCAATTTAAGTTTGATATAATTATTATCAAGTTCATTGAAGATATTAAATGGAGCATAATCTCTCGTAAAATATTCGCGGTCACCATTTTCATCGTATGGTGTAATAATACGGCTGGTATTTAATGCATAGGAGTAAGGATTGATATCAAAATCCCGAGAATAGCTACCATAAACCGCATCAGAATTTCGATTTAAAGTCCCCGGAGTACGTTGATCGCGGATATTTCCCTGAAAAATAAATTCCGTACTCAATTTATCATTGATTTTATAGTTATTACGAATGTTAGCCGTAAAACGCTTTGCTTGGTTACCGAGTGTATAACCAGGATCATTCATAAAACTCGTTGAAGCGTAGGTCTGAGCCTTTTCTGTTCCTGTGCTCATACTTAACGAATGATCATGCACAAAGCTGTTTTTGAACAATAAATCAAACCAATCTGTATTTACATTCGCATAACGTTGTAAGAAATTATAACGAGAGGGAGCATCATTTCTGAGTTTGAAAGAATCGCTGCTTGGGTCATACTCATACATTAGATTGTACATTTTGGTAAATACCCCCCCTGTTCCAGCTCTCGAAACCTGAGAGTGATTGAGATACCCCTTGTTTTCCATATCAATGACCAACTGCATCTGCTCAGCAGAATTCATGATATCGAATTGATTATAATTGGGTTTAATATAGGTTGTAAAGTTTCCAGAATAATTAAAATGTACCTGTCCTTCTGTATTTTTACCTTTTTTAGTATTCACAACGACTACACCATTCATCGCAGCAGCACCGTACATCGCTGTTGCGGCGGCATCTTTCAAGACAGTGATCGACTCAATATCATCGGGATTTAAACCCGCAACAGAAGATCCTAGTAAGGTATTTGCATCACCTGTTGATAAGGCTTCATTGGAGATATTGACAGCCTCATCCAAGATAACGCCGTCTATTACCCATAATGGTTTATTATCTCCGGTTAAAGAAGTGGCTCCACGAACTCGGATTTTTGGAGCGGCACCAAATGTACCAGACACGTTCTGAACGGAAACACCCGCTGCTTGTCCTTCCAACATCCGAGAAACATCAGGAACTCCGGCGCGTTCGGCTTCTTTCGCATTTATTTTCGTGGAAGCTCCCGTAAAAAACTTACGATCAAGATTTTGGTATCCCGTTGCAACGACATTCACCTCCTCCAGTGTACGATCTGCTGGTTCTAATGTGATATTGATATCTTTTTTTCCTCCAACGGCTACTTCTGTACTCACAAAACCAACATACCGAATCACTAAGGTAGCAGTAGATGAAGCGTTAATTTTAAAATGACCAGCTTCGTCCGCTTGAGTAGAAATTGATGTTCCTTTTACAGTCACTGTAGCTCCACTTAACCCCTTCCCATTCTTATCTTTAATAGTACCTGTGACAGACTGTTGTTGAAGCTCTGTAAAGTTGCTGTTATTAATTTTTGAGTTGCTATTGACAGAAATCGTATTGGCAATGATCTTATATTCAATATTATTATTTTTTAATACTGCATTTAATGCTTCTTCTACAGAAGCATTCTTGACATTGACAGAAATCCGCGCTTTAGCATTTAAGTTCTCACTGTACAGCACACGTAGGTGAGACTGTTTGGAAATAGCAGACAGCGCTTCTTCAATTCGTGCATTTTTCATGTTTAAAGTGACTTTCTGAGCTGTACCTTTCGCGTGTACGCCTGTCACAAATGCAAATAAAAGACATGTACTAATTTTCATAATACGTAGGGGTTTGCAAAATCGCGGATCTTGAGGGATCAAGAACCACTTTTTGCCAAATGGTAAGTTATTCATACATTTACATGTTTGTGGTTAATTGGGGTTTTTAATTGTTACTTCTAATTTAGACCTGGTTATCACATCTTTTCTGAACAGGGATGCGCCAACATTCCTGTTCTCTTTTATTAGGTCATTTGGTTTAGTTATTAATTTATCATAAGCATTTGGTATTGGTGAAAACTCTGTATAATTTTTAGTTTTTTGTTTCGATAGTCAATTTTTTACCATCCACTTCAAACTTTAGGTCACTGACATAGGACAACATCTCCAGGACCTGCGATAGTTTAACATCTCGCTCAATACTTCCGGTATATTCTTTATCCATCTGTACATTTCCTCTAAATTTCACATCCAAATCGTACCATCTTGATAATTGATGTGCAATATTCACAATGGTTTCTTTTCTAAAATAGAACTCATTGTTGTGCCAGGATAGATCTTGCTGTAAATTCGCTTTCCCCTTTATCAGACGCCCCTTAGACACGGCCGCATACTCTCCCGGTGAAAGGGCCACGTACTGATTATCTTGCCATACTTCTACCCGCCCCTCCGTTAATGTTGTGCGCACTAGATCCGTATAGGAATTCACATTAAAATGTGTCCCCAATACCTTAATTTCATTTCCTTTAGATTCTACTATAAATGGATGATCAGGATCGTGTGCTACTTCAAAAAAGGCTTCTCCATCTAAAAAAACTCTCCGTTCAGTAGTCGAAAACTGGGAAGGAAACTTCAATTGGGACAACGCATTTACCCATACTTTCGTTCCATCACCTAAAGTCATTTTATAAAAACTAGCCTTTGGCACAATTAGCAAATTGTACTGGGAGGGGATCGGCTTATCAATATCTTTCACAATTAATTCGCTACCATTACCGATCAAATTATTGTTTTTACTCAAGGTTTTTGTTGAATCTCCATTTAGCGGTACGTTCGTTCCATCCGCCAATACTAAAACCGCTCCACTTGTCGCTGGTGCAATATCTTGTTTTTTATTAATAGCAACGTGTATTCTTTCAGAATGACCTTGCGAAAACATGGCTTTCCATAATAGGAAAGTACCCATTAGAAAAATAATTGATGCAGCTATTCCTAACGACCATTTTCCAAATGGCTTTATGGTTTTGCGATTTTTATTATTCAACTTATCCCATGCCTTATTGGAATCCAATTGCCGAACAATGGATAAATCTTCTTCTATGTTTCTCGCATCACGAAATGATTCCAAAATTTGTCTATTCCGTGCATTAGCATTCAGCCATTCGTCAAGTTCAAGTTGCTCTTCTATAGTCAATTGGTCACTAAGGAACTTTCGGATAATGCTCGCAATATGTCCTGTGTTTTCTTTCATATATTACACTAAAGAAACGCAAGACGAAAAAAGGGGTGACAAGAATTTAAATATTTTTTAACAAAAAAATAACAAGAGGGAGAAACTCAGGGTTTAGGCGCTTTAGCAACATTTTCATGCCGCGTTGTTTTTGTGTTTTTACAGTATTAATGCTAATCTGTAATTCTTTGGTAATCTCCAGATTGGATAAACCTTCGAGATATCCCAATCGAAAAACTTGCTGGCAGGAGGCGGGCATTTGTTCAATGATTTTGTATATCTCTTGAATAACTTCACTATGAATCATGTTTAATTCAAGTGCTGTATTATCTTCTTCGGTAAAACCAACTACATTCCAATACTTTTGTCTTACTTTTTCGTGCCGAATATGATTATAACAAGCAAAACGGACAGAACTATAGAGATAATTCTTTATTGCAATATCGTTGGTGCTAATTTGGTCTGTATTCTTAAAATAAGCAATAAATGAATCCTGTACGAGATCCTCTGCGGTGGTGAGGTCTCCCAATATCTTCCAAGCAAAATGACAAAGCCCGTTATAATGTGTCTTGAATAATATTTCTTCCTTTTGCATAGTTTAGATTGCGTCGATATCCACTGTTCTACCGCATTTCATAAACACGATAGTTTAGGATGTTAGGTACAAGTGATCACAAATTCCTAATAATTGTGTCATAAAAATGATTATTATTTTTTATTATTCACAAAAAATATATTACAAAAGGTGATTTTCATGTATTTTAAGTGCCAATAATTGATTTATACCAGAAATAAAAACAAAAAGAAATCGCATTAAGGTTATTAAAAACAAAATATTTACAAAAAGCCGAGGAATAAATTATTAATAAAAAAATATCAATCATTTGGGATTTGATTGTCACAAAATATTAGCGAGATATGTCACTTGCGCAGTCTCGCTAGTCGTAAGATATCCTATTTTAGGAAATCCGAAATAAATATCTTATCTATAATTTGGCTGCAAAGGTTTATTTTTTCTATTATCGACCAATTCCCCATGCTAGCTGTACATAGAAACTTCCTAATCTATCTGAAAGTATATTTGTGGCTTTCGCGCCGATAATCTTCCATTCATTTTTTGTTATGGAGGATTTATAGCCAACTCTACATTCGGGGTAAAATACTGTTCTGTTTTTATTCATTGACTTCAATGTAATATTGAAATCTACAATCGCTGCATTATGCTCCATTTGAGTCTGATTAGATTCGGAAGTTAGGAAGTCATCAAATGAACCAGACTGGTTGTGTTTTTGAATTGTAAAAGTGGACCATTGGCTCCCAATACCAAGTTGTGGACTTAATATTAGATTACCAGCATGAACAGCATTGGTTGCAACGTATACGATAATATCTCCAGTGTTCAGGGTATTATCTTTTTTACTATTTGTGGAAAAACTAAGACTGCCTCCGATTAGCGTTTGTTTGATACGGTAAGCTACGCCTGCACCAGCATTCCATCCAAATCCTGGAAATTTCCCTGCTCCTTCTTGCTTTAAGATTCTATTCAGATTACTTGCGTTGTTAAATTGAATTCCGCCGAAATAGGTCACTTCAACTGGTAAATGCTTGGTTTTATTCTCTTTTTCCTGCGCAACTAGGTTTGCAGCATATAGGGATAATAGTGCACTTACAATATGTTTCATAAAATTTCAAAAAATGTTAATTTAAATTGTCTAGAATGTTCGACAACGTTCATTAACGAAGACAATTCATAGCACTCTTTTATTACATTTTTCGGAAAGAAATTTTATAATTAACAACAAAAGACATACGACAAAGATTAAAAATTGGTCTCTAGGTACATGTCATGTTTATAAACTGAAGCTATTTATTTGATTTAGTTTGTCTAATCCTCCCCTCAATAAATGTTAAGGTCAAACCACCAAGGATGATCCATACAAATGCTACCGCGATCCAACCTAAAGTATATTCTCTCACTTCATCTCGAAAATAATGGTCCGTGCATTCCTGACCAATAATGATAACAAGCATTGTTAGACAGTACCATAAAAATAGCTTGTAACGACTTTTCATAATTAACTCCTTCTTAATTTTAAACACGATGTTTTCATACTCTTTTGAGCTAGCAAAGTCATTGTATCCATGTAAAGAAATTTTCACCAAAACATAACAACAAAACGCTAATCAAATTGCAAAATAAGCTTACAAAAAATATAGGTTGATATTGCCTTTTCACAAAAATTTGGTAAAAAGAGGTCCCAATACAAATCATTATTAAAATTAATATAGGAATTGTAAACAACTCAACAATAACTCCTATGACAGTTTCTATATTTTCAGGTATTGTAGCAATTAAGTAAAAATGAACTATTGAAAGTAACACATAAACCAAGCTACTTATCGAACCAATTAATACTATTTTTAAGTTTGAATCATTCATACTTTAAGAATAAATATAGCTCTTCCATACAACGATGGAAGAGCCATTAAATAAACATAACCCCATTGGAATATCTTTCACAGTCTTTTCTGGATTTTCAAAATATCCATTTGGGTAAGCATTCGAGACTAGAGCGATTTACATCCTATTCTCAACTGTCTAACCAAAAACTGTCCTGATGAACCTTCTGCGACTTTTTTACTAGATACACAATCGGTTCGTTTCTACCCACTGATATGGATAATGTATAATCTGTTCTTGCTATTAGATTACATTTTTTGGGGTTTAAGCCTTCCAAAAATTAGGAAGGCTTATTTACCTTTTTCTAATTGTTTAATGGATCACTAATATCATCCAATGTCAACTTGATTACATTTCTTGGATCAGCCATATCCGTTAAAGTAATAACCGAAGGCTTTGCCGTACCGTCAGAAGTAATCTTGAAAGTATTTCCGTCAAACGGAGCGGAGAGGTAATTTAGTCCACCCTGCCAATGAGCAAGAACAAAGTTACCGACCCCATATCCTTCAAGTTCTATATATACCTGGTCTTCGGTTCCTGCTTTGGGCTGAATTATATGTGTTAATCCACCCACTACGGATCCGCCTTGTAATACCCAAATTATAACTCCGTCTGACCCGTTTTTACCGATATAAAAATTATTCACTACAATACCTCTTTCCTTTAACATAGGCCTACCAGCATTCCAATATAACTTCCCTAGCGTACCCATATTCTTATAAGACACAGACCATAAGTTATTCTTAAACCAGCGATTAAGCGGTGTAGGAACTGGAATTATCTTTAAACTGTTATCTTTATCGGTATAGTAACCAGATGGATATGTAGTTGTTGGCGCAATAAAATCCACGCGAGCTACAGTCTTCCCTGCTATCGTGTACGGCTCATAAAATTCCAAACCACCAGGAACTACTCGAAACGATATATCTTTCGCCGATGGATCATTTGGATTGCTGAATACACGCATTTTGGGATCGAAATCAAGCTCTACAGTCTTGTTTCCAGCTGTTTCCAGTTGATAAACTTCAAACTCATTAAATTTGCTTGCAGCCTCCTGATAGGATGCAGACATACTCTCAAACTCAGTTCCCTTTAAAGGTAACATCACTAAATGGCTCCCGCTTTTCTTTCCTTTCAGCACTACTGAATCCGCTGTCGCTTTAAGTACTATAAACTCAAAATCACCACGCATACCGCTATCATCTGCTCCAATCCCACCGTTATCCTTTCCGGGCTCTGAAAACCAATGAATATTCTTATTGTATCCGTTAAATGAAAGCACGGGACCAGATTCGGGAACTACAGAGTAGGTACTTGTTTTAAAACCAGAAAAAGGATCCGACGCAATTGAAACCTCTTCTTTGGAAATAAATTTGGTAAAAATGGTATACCCACCGAATTCTTGATTGTTGCTAGGATAAAATTTCATCATCCAACCGGCTTTGTTTGCCTGTAAAACCGTATATGCTTGTTGCACCGCTTCAGTCATACGGACTGTTGCATTGGCATCAAATATTCTATCTTCATCCCGCTTACATGAGGTAGCCAATAGAAGGGGAAGTAAGATTAAAACCAATAAATATTTTAATTTCATAATTTCTTATTTTAAAGATGTCTGATCAAAATTGGGTAGATCTGCTTGTCTGGCTAGAATCTCATCACGCAACTCATCCAAATCGATGTTCCAAACATTTTGGAAATAGGTACGTACGATATCAAGTTTTGCTTCAATCAATGCTTTCCCTTCTGCCCCTCCACTACTGATGCGTTGGTTCCATTGGGTTGGCGACAATGTAATGTAATATGAATAAGTCTCTACAAAATCTTCGTTTGGTTCTTTGGAGGCATAGGGAGAAACAAATCCCAATGCCGCAGCATCAGCATCATTTTCATAGATATCACTCCATGAATCCGACACATATCTAGCACCAGTAATCTGTTCAAAAGAAGCAGGGTAACCTTTAGTTTGGTGTAAAATATGTCCAAATTCATGATGCATGGTGTGAAAATAATAGTAATTGAGAAAGGCTACATCTTTCCCCGTTTCAGCATTTAGTCTATTCAACAGATAAAGGGTGATCTTAACACCGCCTTCTGCCGTCCCCAATACAAATGTTCCGTTATTTCGATACGCTGGCGAGCCAATGTAGTTTAATAACTTGGGAAAATATTTTTTAATAAAGTCCTTACTTCCTGTAATTTTATCATAAGGCTCAATACCAAGATGATATAATAGTTTGGTCATTCGGACGGAGCTTTCATAGCTCGCTGGACTCAAATTATAATTTAAATCAGACTCTTTTTCAACAAACTTATAAAGTATGGCAATGTTATAATCTTTTGTATATTTTTGTTGTATATAACCATCTAATTCATTGTTTTCTACCTTCTTATCAACAAATATACTTTCTGGACTCAGCTTTTCCTCGGAGCAAGAAAATAAAAGCACCGAAGAAAACAACAACATATTAATCTTATTTAATCTTTTCATAATTATCTTGGATTAGGGGTTAAACCTGCGGCAATAACTTCAGAAGGGATTTGTAAAGCTGCTCTTTTATCCCGTGCAATCAATTTTGTTTCTGTCTCCACAGAAGATACTGAACCCGAAGAGCTCAATACACGTCTTTCTACTTCTATACCATAGCGCTTAATATCAAACCACCTCAACCCCATATGCAATGTTTCTACACGACGTAAAAAGAGTAGCGCATGGAGCATATTTTCCTGCGTGCCCACTTCAAAAGAAATCATCTTAGGGTCTAGTTTTTTCTTTGCTGTAGGTACTCTAGCAGAAGAATAATCTATTCCGTTAGCCCAAGTATTAATAGTAGCTACATTAAATGTTGCAGGAGGCCTTACTAGTGCATTGTCCACCCATCGCTTCATATCGACAATTGCGTCATCATAACGTTTCAGATGAATAAGAGCCTCGGCCCTTACCAACATTGTTTCTTCTGTTGTAAATGGCGCATAAGCTCCACGGGCATATCCAATTCCTGCTACAGGGTCCGTATACTCAAACATATATGACACACGTGGGAATAATACTTTATCTAAATTTGTTCCTGAATAAACAAAAGCACGTAATACATAACCAGTGGAAGCTAATTGCCCATAAGGTCCCTTTGCCATTGCTGTTTCGGTTTCACCCAGTAACCCCCCATGAGAATATCTTGATCCAAACGAATATGGGCCAAATATTACTCCATGCTCCGTACCTGCGGTTGCTACCATTAGATTAGCCTTTTCTTCGCTTTTATTATAAGATATCGCTCCATTAGGAAACCCTCTAGTTCCCACAGCCTCAGCAGCAATTCTCGCATAATTTCGTTGCAAACTTGTCGGATTGACACCTATAGCTGCATTTGCAAAACTGACAGCTTTCTCCCAATCCTGCATATATAATGCAATTCGTGCTCTTAAGGCATTTGCAGCCCTAGAATTCATATGGTACTTGGGTGTAGATCCAAAGGATGAATCATCTATTAAGGGAATAGCCTCGTCTAAATCTGCGATAAGATGGTCATAAACCTCCTGCACTGTATTACGCTGATATTTTGGATCCAACGTAACTTCAGGTTTTGTCATATAGGTGACACCTAAATCTGTTGCCGCATTTGCTTTAGAATAATGCTGTGCGAACAAATTGACAAGTATAAAATGATTATATGCCCGCGCAGCCAAAGCTTCCCCGCGTTGGGGGCTCAAACTAGTGGGATTTCCCATTTCTTCTATCGCTTGTAAAGAGGCGTTTGCACTTGCAATTGCTTTATAGCAGGCTTCCCAAACATCTTTAGGTACCTCGTCCTGATTATCAGTAATGTCCTTCCAACGGAATAACTCCTCCATAAAGCGTGCACCATTCGGATTAGTAGGACCATAGTCATCTATATTATCTGATGATAGCTCCGCACTCACCAAATAAGCAGTTTGTGGATAAGCAGACACCAATAATTTATCAATTTTTGCTTCGTTATCAAGTTTTGCACGATTGTCAGGCATTTCATCAAGAAACTTATTACAAGACGATAAGCTCACTCCACAGATCAGCGCAATTGCTATATATATTCTATTATTTCTTTTCATTTTAATTAGATCTAAAATTTCGCTTAAAGCCCTAAACGTAAAGTCAAAGTATATTGTCTTGCGATCGGAGCTGCAACACCCCCCGCATTTACAAACTCTGGATCTTGTCCATTCAGCTTTTTATCTGCATACAACAAGAATAAATTGGTTGCGTTAAAACGTAAACCTAAGGAGTTTATCTTCCAGGCCCTTATCAAATCTTTAGGAAACTCATAGCTTAATGAGACGTCTTTCATCCGTATAAAATCACCTTTAGCAGTCCGCACAGACGAATAGTTATACGCACTATAGGCATATTTTAGATTATTACCATACGCCCTATTCTGTCCCGTTGTGGCAATAATAGGTACATTTGTAAATGCCTCATCACCAGCAACCATCCAACGATCCGCAAATTCTTTGGTGGATGCGGTCAAGTCTGAATATTGGTTAGAAAATACAGGATTCAAACGTACAACATTGCCGAATGAATAAGTCATAAATACATTTAAGCTAAAATTCTTGTAATTAAATGTATTCCCTAAACCACCTGTATGAATGGGATCCGTTGGGCCTTCATACTTTAAGAAGCCTATTTTATCACGCTCCTGAAAATTAATACTCGTAACAGTTTCCTGATTATCGGTATTGAGGAAAATAGGCAAACCTTCATCATTCAAGCGTACAAATGGAATAGAATATAATCCCCTTACAGGACCACCTTCAAGAGCAAAACCAGTCCCTGTAATTAGGTCCATCACCTGACTTCGAGTATCCAAACGTGTTACTTTTGTTTTTACATTTGCATAGGTAAATGTCGAATTCCATTTAAAATCCCTATCACGTAAAATATGTGCATTTAAATTTAATTCGACACCATGCGATTTCATATCTGCCACATTTCCAAACTTGGAAATTTGACCTCCCAATCCTTGCGTATTAATGACACCGATCAAATCAAAATTGTTACGTTTAAACCAATCAAAATCTACATTGATCCGATTGTCCAAGAACCCCATGGATGTTCCAATATTTAGTTCATGTTTTTTTTCGTATGTCAGGCCATTATTAGCTAAATCAGCTATTTCTAGACCAGATTCACCATCCCCTGCGGTAGGTCTCCATGGGGTATAGGAACGGTAGACAGCATACGAATTTGTAACCGTAGATGGCCCCCGGTCACCCGTTAAGCTATAGGAACCTTTCAATGTAAAATGGGAAAATGCTGGTCTTAAATTTTCAAAGAAATCTTCTTCGTGTGCATTCCATGCCCCGGAAAGGTTCCAGCTAGGCATCCATCTTGCGGAAGTCGCTTCGCCCAATTTATTTGCGCCCTCATATCTAAACGTACCATTTAAAATATATTTTCCTGCATAAGAATAGGTAACGTTAGTAAAAAATGCGGCTTGTCTATACCTTATATTTGTTGGATCATTTTTCCCATTTCGATTTACAGAGAAATAAGGTGAATTTTCTTCCTGTCCACGTTTAAAAACTCGATAATCTGTAAAAGGGCTCTCTCCTAAGTCATATTGAATGCCCCAACCTCTAAACCAGGTATTATTTCGTTGGGATGATGTAAGTTCAGAGCCCGCAAACACATTAAGAAGATGGTTTTGATTAAAAGTTTTATTGTATTGCGCTGTAAAACGAAATAGCTGTTCAAACATCGTATAATCTGTCCGGTTATAAATTCCACCCTCAGGCAATACAGAAATAGGTCTTGCATAAGGATCGTCTGGATTAGTATATAAAAAAGGATTATTATCACGAATTGTCGTATTTTCCGGCTCGGATATACCCGCACGATAGGCCATTGCTTGATTTGATCTATCTTTAACGTAATGATGCTGGGTGGTCGATTGGTAACGAACAGAGCCAAAAGTGCCTAATTCTAATCCAGGAATAACTTTCCATTTCAAATCCCCCTGGAAGCGCAAATCAGCAACATCTATATCCATGTAATTGTTCTCCAGTTCATGTAGGATATTAAATGCAGCATAATTGCGGGTATAGAAAGTATTTGGATCCAAGGTCCGCGATGTATTCATCGCATAAGCATAAGGATTAATATCAAAATCCCGTTTTACTTCTCCAAAGACAACGTCTTTCGATTGTCCTAAGGCACCGGGAGCTTGTTGCTGCCGATAAGAACCGTTGGTAATGATGTTTAATTTAAGTTTGTCAGAAATATTATAATTTGCATTCAAATTACCTGTATAGCGATTTACCTTACTCCGTTTCGTCCATCCTGGATCAACTAAAGCACTTAAAGAAGAATAATATTGGGATTTCTCTGTTCCAGAAGACATACTGAGAGAGTGGTTATGCTGAAGACTAGGTTGAAATAATTCCCCAAACCAATCGGTATTGCGATATTCAGCCTCCTTCAAAAAATTATTCACATTATGTCTATCCGTAAATAAATCATTCGGGATTTCTCCTCTCTGAATACGCTTATACAAGTCGCCATATACACCGCTGTTACTAGCTACAGGCAGAGCGGCAAAACCAATATAGCCTTTGTTATACATATCGTCGTATACGGACATCTGCTCTTGCGAATTCATAATATTGAATTCTGAATATCGAGGAGTAGCACGTGTCGTATATTCACCGGTGTAATTAAGTGAACTTCGGCCCGCCACTCCTTTTTTAGTTGTAATTACAATTACCCCCGCCATAGCGCGGGCACCATAAATTGACGTTGCCGAACCATCTTTTAATATTTGAAAAGATTCAATATCATGCGCATTTAATCCAGCAACGGCAGAGCTAATTAGTGTTAAGGCATCTCCAGATGAAAGTTCATCAGAATTTACATCAGCAACATCCTCAATGATCACACCATCAACGACCCAAAGTGGCTTTGAACTGCCATAGATAGATGTTGCTCCACGAACACGAATCTTAGGGGCTGTACCGAAAGTTCCAGTTACGTTTTGAACCGAAACCCCAGCTACCCGACCTTCCAAGCCACGACTAGGGTCTATCTGCCCACCAATTTGAGCCGCTTCTCCAGAAATCTGAGAGGTGGCCCCTGTAAATAAGCGTTTGTCAAGACGCTGCCCCATACCTGTCACAACGACCTCTTCAATCTGCCTCTCATCTGACGCCAATACAATGGAGACAACACTTCTTCCCTTAACACCTACTTCTACAGCTCCATATCCGACGTAGCGGACCACCAGTGTTGCATCTGTCCCAGCGTTTATTCTAAAACTTCCATCACCAGCGGTCTGAGTAGTAATAGCGGTTCCCTTAACAGTCACTGTTGCTCCTGCCAACGCATTTCCGTCCTTATCTTTTACTGTACCTGAAACTCCCTGTTGCACAATATTACTTGACCTAGTACCTTCAGTCTTCCCATTGACAGAAATCGTGTTGGCAATAATCTTATATTCAATATTATTGTTCTTCAGAACGGCATTTAATGCATCGGCTACAGAAGCATCTTTCAGATTGACATTGACCCTCGCTTTGGAATCAATATTTTCTCCATAAAACAACTGCAAATTGGACTGTTTTGAGATCGCATTCAACGCTTCTTCAATCCGTGCATTTTTCATTTTCAACGTAACTTTCTGCGCAACGCCGTTGGCTTGGACTCCGGTCACAAAGGCGAAAAGAAGGCAAGTACTAATTTTCATAATACGTAAAGGTTTGCAAAACCGCGGGTCATGAGGTATCAGTCGCCACGTTTTGCCAAATGGTAAGTTATTCATACATTTACTCTTTGTGGTTAATTGGGTTTACTTAATTCGCTTTTTTAAATTTTTTAGCCTTTTTAATCATCTACGGACAGGGATGCTGCAACATTCCTGTTCTATTTTTTTATCGGCTACTTGGTTCGGTATTGATCGATTACATAAGCACTCCTTTTTTATTTATTTTCTATTGTTAGTTCCTTTCCATTAAGTTCAAACTTCAGATTACATACATAGGTCAACATTTCTAGCACTTCCGAAAGTTTAACATCGCGCTTAAAATTCCCTGTATATACTTTATTTAATGCCACATCTTGCTTAAATTTAACCTGAATATCGTACCATTTGGAGAGTGTGGACGCGATCTCCAAAATAGTCTCTTTCTTAAAATAAAACTGATTATTATGCCAGGATAAATCGTGCTCTAAATCGGCTTTTCCTTTACTAAGTCTTCCACCAACAAAATTGGCATATTCACCGGGTTCCAAAAACAAGCTCTCCCCCGAATGACTTACTTGGACACGTCCAGAAGAAAGTGTAGTACGCACATCGGCGTTATACGCATTGATATTAAAATGTGTGCCCAATACTTTGACTTCATTCCCTTTTGACTCGACATAAAATGGTCGCTTTGTATCATGCGAGACCTCAAAATAAGCCTCACCATCTAAAATTACACGGCGTTCATTTTTATCAAACTTGACAGGAAATTTGAGCTGTGAATTTGCATTGACCCAAACTTGTGTACCATCTTCCAGAGATAATTTATAGAAATGTCCTTTCGGTACGACTAATGTATTGTATTCGATTGAGGGTTCTGTTGTTAGTGCCTGTGCTGTAGCAACCTCTCCCTTAGTCTCCGCTACTACAATTTTTGGGTCTAATGTATTCACCGAATTCTCCAAAGGCACAACAGAGCCATCAGCCAGCAGTAACAAAGCACCAGACTGTGCAGGCAAAATATCTTTTCTGAGAGTTTTATTATTGGCTGTTTTACTCGATTCGTTTGTTTGCTTATGGCTTAAGTAGAATAACGCCGCACCGAATAGCATCACGAAAACTGCAGCAATACGAAGAAAAGGCCAATAATTTATCTTTCTGTTATGTCTAACAGCATCTACTTTTCGCCAAGCTTCTCCCTCGTCGAGATCTGCAAAAAAATTCAGGTCTTGTTCAATATTTTTTGCTTCCCGGAATTCCTCAATCAGATTGTCATTTCTTTTATCAGATTTGCGCCAACGCTCAATTGAATCACGCTCAGCAACAGTTTCCTGTCCACGAAGTAACTTTTGAATTAATTTGGCTATGTAATTGGTGCTAGCTTTCATATCTATAGGTTAGAAACCCTATAGATCAGTATTGGGTGACAAGAATTTAAAATTATTTTAACAAAAAAATAATAATGGGCAAAAATTCAGGATGCAACTTTTCCAATAGCATCTTCATACCACGTTGTTTTTGGGTTTTAACGGTATTAATACTGATCTGAAGCCTATCGGTAATCTCTAAATTGGACAGACCTTCCAAATATCCCAGCGTGAAAATTTGCTGGCAGGAAGCGGGCATCTCTTGAATAATGCGATAAACTTCATTGATAACCTCCGTATGGATCATGGACAGTTCAACAGAGTGTTCATCCTCTTCTGTAAAACCAACTTGTGACCAATATTTTTCTTTTACCTTCTCGTGTCGGATATATTTTAAACAGGAAAAACGGACAGCAGTATATAAATAATTGCGAACAAAATTCTCCGATTCATCCATGCGCTGCTTTTCCCTAAAAAATGTAATAAAAGCTTCCTGTACCAGATCTTCTGCAACAGACGATTCTCCTACAAATTTCCAGGCAAAGTGGCATAAGCTTTTATAATGCTGTCTAAATAACTTTTCTTCAGGTCCCATAGCGTAAAACGGGTATATAAAACAATGATTAGTCACAATTTGTGGAGTTCAGTAAACTAATCTAGCGTAAAGATAGAATTTTAATCTTATTTTAACAATTATTAACATGTTTATTACATATATTGCAAAAACAACACATAAAACACTTATTATAAGTTATTTACCACAACCCCTTTCCAAATACTATTTTCATCGCCGTCCCACTTTCATCCATAAATAAATCTCCCTTTCAACAAAACAAATCCCAAGTTTTTTGTATTTATACCAAGCAAAACATGCAAAAGCTCCCGTTTTTCGAGTTTTTTTACTATATTGTAGACTTTCAAAAAACCTTAACAGTCAGATATGCGTCTGCAACAACGGTAGTTTGAAGATTCTTATTGACAAAATAAGACAAACACTCCAATAAAAATTTAAAACAAAGACTAAATGCTATTTACTGTTCTATCAGGATTAATAACATCGAGCCTTATTGTTCCATTTGGTAGATTCCTTAAAACCAAATGGGGTTTTATTCTCGCATTTTTACCGGTACTTCTATTTCTGTATTATATAAAACTTGTGATACCCATTAGTCAGGGATCGTATTTTGTACAATCAACAACATGGGTTCCCTCGCTAGGCATTAATCTGGATTTCAAATTAGATGGTCTGTCATTGCTCTTTACATTATTGATTACCGGAATCGGAGCTTGCATCTTTTTCTATGCAAACGCCTATCTTAAGGGACATAAATACATCGACCGATTTTTCGGCTACCTCTGTTTGTTTATGTCAGCCATGTTGGGTCTAGTGCTTTCGGACAACATGCTATTGCTCTTTATATTTTGGGAATTAACATCTATCAGTTCCTTTTTTCTAATTGGATTCAACAACGATAACGCTGATTCCCGCAAGAGTGCGATGACCGCGCTATCCATCACAGGCCTCGGTGGTTTCTTTCTACTTGCTGGTTTTATATTAATGGGCAACATCGCCGGTACCTATAATATCACCGAACTTGTGGGCAAGGTTGCTTTGATTCAACAACATCCGCTCTTTCCGCTTATTTTTGGATTGGTAGCGCTTGGTGCCATCACAAAATCCGCACAATTTCCTTTCCATTTTTGGTTGCCTGGGGCAATGAAAGCCCCTACACCGGTATCTGCATACTTACACTCTGCCACCATGGTAAAAGCAGGTATATACCTGCTGGCTCGCTTTTCACCGATCTTGGGCGGAAACCCAATCTGGACATATTCGCTTATGATCATCGGTGGTATTACCATGCTCTATGCTGCATTTCACTCAATTTTCAGAACGGATCTCAAGGGGGTACTCGCCTATTCTACAATATCCGCATTGGGGATCTTGGTTTTCTTACTCGGTCTTGGATCCAAGGAAGCAGTGATCGCCGCCAGTGTCTTTATCCTTGTGCATGCTTTATATAAAGCAGCGCTATTCCTGATTACGGGTATTATCGACCATGAAACCGGAACACGTGACTTAACTGTCTTGCGCGGATTACGCAAGGTTTTAGCCCCCGTTGCTATTGCTGGGTTTCTAGCAGCATTGTCAAGTGCAGGAATACCCTTGACCTTTGGATTTATCGGGAAGGATCTGATCTACGATGCCACTTTACAAAGTGACTCACAATTATTCTTTTATTTGACAGCAGCTGCAGTCCTCACTAACATATTCCTAGTATCTGCTGGATTTATGGCCGGAATAAAACCCTTTGCAGGCAAATTACCGGAACAGTTTGCCTATGTGCACCTGCCCTACAAATCCATGTGGATTCCCCCCTTGCTGCTGGCTGTATTAGGTGTCATATTCGGCTGTATTCCGGGCCTTATTAGCGACTGGATTGCTGGACCAACCGCGAATAATATCTTAGCTCAACAGGAAGTTTTTCATCTAAAGATATGGCATGGTTTTAATCTGATACTTTTACTAAGTGCCATAACAATTGTGGTCGGAACACTTGTATTTATTTCAAACAAACCAAGTGTGAAGAAATTGGCATGGATTGCTACTTTTGATAAAATTTCCCCAGAGCATATTATCAAGGTCTGTGCGCAGGAGATTGTCCTATTCTCCGCTTTTTTCACAAACAAGATGCACAACGGTTACCTACGTTCATATCTTTTGAAAATCATCTTATTTGCCGAATTATTGATTGGCTATCAATTATATCTAGGTGGGCCACTTCATATCAAATGGGAAACCTTGTCACCTGTCAGCTTTTATGAAGTGACAACAGTCTGTATTCTGATCGGCGCTATCGTATTAACAATCCGAACTTCATCTAGGTTAACTGCAGTCGTAGCAACGAGCGTTGTTGGCTATGCGATATGTCTCATCTTTGTTTTTTATAGTGCCCCAGATTTGGCAATGACTCAATTTACAATCGATACGCTTACAGTTGTTCTGTTTGTATTGGTCTTGTTCAAATTGCCTTCTTTTTTAAACTTAGCAAACCGTCGTACCATCATCCGGGACGCAGTGGTCGCAATTATATTTGGTAGTATGCTGTCTATGGTCGCTTTGCGGGTATTACATGAACCAACAACTACCAATATCAGTAAGTTCTATGGTGATTATGCATACGTACTGGCCAAGGGAAAGAATGTTGTCAACGTACTGCTTGTTGACTTTAGAGGCTTCGATACCATGTTTGAAATTGTGGTACTGAGCATCGCTGCACTCGGTGTGTACAGTTTATTGAAATTACGTCTAAAATCATCTGATAAAGAATAATATTTTATGATAAGTTAGCGAAGTAATGATGATTAGGGACTATGGACGATCTATGAAAATCCATGGGTTTGTATCACCGGAATCTCAATACTCAATACTAATATCTAAATACTAAAATAAATGAATAGTACCATATTACAAACCGCAACGCGGTATCTCCTACCGATACTTTTATTGTTTTCGGTATTTCTCTTGCTTCGGGGGCATTATTACCCCGGAGGAGGATTTGTAGGGGGGTTGGTTGCATCTATTGCCTTTGTGCTGCATAGTTTTGCTTTTGGTCCTCAAAACACCATGAAGCTCATTCAATACAAACCCTTATCCCTTATTCCCATCGGGTTGGGAATTGCTGCTGTGAACATGTTTCTACCTACCTTTTTTGGCTATCCAGTCATGACTGGACTTTGGTTGGAGGAAAAGATTCCAGTCATCGGCATGATTGGCACAGCTTTATTTTTTGATCTCGGTGTATACTTTGTGGTCATTGGGGTTGTATTGACTATTTTATTCACTATTGCTTTAAATACAGAGGAGGAATAATGGAGCTTATTCTCGTTTTATTGATCGGTATTCTATATGCCGCTGGGATATACCTCATCTTGCGTCGCAGCATGGTGAAACTGTTATTAGGAATCATGTTATTGGGAAATGGAACCAATATATTGATTTTTTTGCTGGGTAATATTGTCAAAGGCAAGCCCCCAATAATCGGCCCCGACCTAAAAGTATTTACGGATATATATGCGGACCCCATACCACAAGCCCTTATTTTAACCGCAATCGTAATCAGTTTTGGACTGACGTCGTTTGCTATTGTATTACTTAAACGCGTTTACGCTTTACTGGGCACAGATGATTTGGATAATTTGAACACGCCTGAGGAAGAAGATATATGATAGACAACCAGATTATTGCCACGGTTATCGTGCACCTTTTTATTGCTATTGTCCAGCTGATACTCTGGCGAAAATCTACTGCGCAACGTTTTCTGAGCGTCGGTGGAAGCCTCTTAGCACTTATTCTCGCATTTAAGCTATTTTTCAAAGTTTATGATGGTGAAATCCTGACCATGAATGCCGCCAATTGGAAAGCTCCATTTGGAATCGTCTTTGTCGCTGATCTTTTTAGTAGTACCCTGGTTGTCCTCACCTCAATTGCTGGACTTGCAGTTTCGATTTTTTCTTGCGTCGGCGTTGGAAGACAACGTATTTTATACGGCTATTTCCCTATTTTTCATTTCTTGATGATGGGATTAAATGGGGCATTTTTAACTGGAGATATTTTCAATCTTTATGTCTGGTTTGAGGTGATCATTATTTCTTCCTTCGTGCTTATGACGCTCGGTGGTCGTAAATCGCAATTGGAAGGTGCCGTAAAATATATGGCCATGAATATATTGGCCTCCACTTTTTTCTTGACAGGAATCGGTATTCTGTATGGCATCTCGGGCTCCCTCAATATGGCTGACCTGGCGCTACGTATCCCAAAGATACAAAATCAGGCGCTCGTCGAAATTACAGCTACCTTTTTCCTTATCGGCTTTGGAATCAAATCGGCTGTATTTCCGCTCTATTTTTGGCTTCCCTCCTCCTATCACACACCACCTTCGGCTGTTGCCGCAACTTTCGGTGGACTATTGACCAAAGTTGGGATTTATGCCTTATTCAGGGTATTTTCACTATTGTTTATTCCAAACCATTTCACCAAAGAACTGTTGATTATATTGGCGATACTCACCATTTTGACAGGAGCCTTCGGTGCATTGATTAAAACCAACATCCGTAGATTGTTTTCCTACTTGATTGTCTGCCATATCGGTTTTATGATTGGTGGTTTAGGTTTATATAGCAAATGGGCGCTGTTAGGTGCTATTTTTTATCTTATTCACGATATTATGGTAAAAACCAACTTGTTCCTAATAGCAGGTATTATTCGTCAGCTTCGGGGGACTATGGATATGAACAAGCTGGGGGGACTATATGCGCAATACCCCAAGATTTCTTTACTTTTTGCGATCGTACTTTTTTCCTTGGTCGGCATCCCACCCTTATCAGGTTTCTGGCCCAAAGTATATCTTTTCAGAGATGCCTTTCAATTGGAAAAATATGCTTTCGCAGGAGCGTTGATTATCGGTAGTTTTATTACGCTCTATGTCATTGCTAAAATGTGGGCCCAGGTGTTTTGGAGGGACATCCCTGAGCCTGAGATCATCGAAGATAAATTTGCTGGAATGATAGGCTATAAAAGAACAATGCTACTCTTGCCAGTCATTATATTGGCATCGGCATCCCTTTATATCGGATTTAATGCAGAAGCCATTATACATGTCGCAGATAAGATAGCCACACAATTACTGGATACTTCACCTTATATAAATGCTGTATTAGGAGGGCAGAATTGATATGATAAAACAGTTTTTAATGAACCTCATGTTATCTTTTATTTGGGTAGCACTGACAGGATCAATGTATTATACGAATTTCATGTTCGGTTTTTTGCTTGGTTTCGCGATTCTTTGGATCATGAACAAAAACGAAGCCGATCAACGTTATTTCTATCGTGTTCCCAAAACGGTGAGTTTTATTCTATTTTTCTTATGGGAAATGATTGTCGCTAATGTGCAAGTTGCTTATGATGTGATCACCCCCAAGTTTTTTATTAAACCAGCGATCGTCAAGTATCCGATGGATGCCAAGACAGATCTGGAGATCAATTTGCTTTCAACTTTTATATCACTAACACCAGGTACACTTATTTTGGATGTGAGTGAGGATAAGAAAACACTTTTTATCCATGTCATGTACATGAAGAGCAAAGAACAATTTGTCTTGACCCTAAAAAACAATGTTGAACGAAGACTTTTAGAACTCTTACGATGACTTTAACTACCTACTTCGATTATGTTATCCTTCCGATATTAACCTTATCGGTTATTTTGGCTTTTATCCGCTTATACAAAGGTCCGCAGATCTTTGATCGCGTCATTGCCCTGGATCTCATTATCACAATTGGAATTGGAATTATTACAGTCTATAGTATACGTACTTCACAAGAAGTATTTTTAGATATTGCCATGATTTTGGCACTGATCGCATTTCTAGGAACTATAGCCTTTTCATTTTATTTAGAAAAACAACGCAATGATGACTGATATTACTTTAGCAATTTTAAGCACCATCGGCGCACTGGCCATATTGTTCGCTTCAATTGGCATATTACGGATGCCTGATTTCTATTTGCGGCTTTCAGTGACTGTAAAAGCAGCGACCTTAGGCGTTGGCCTCTTATTGATCTGCGCCGCAATGACCTTCCCTGACGTGTCCGTCACGACCAAAGCAATAGCGATTGGTTTCTTTTTAATCTTGACCGCACCTGTTGCCGCCCACATGATTGGACGGGCCGCTTACATACAGCGTGTAAAGACCTGGAAAGGGACAATCTTAAATGACCTTGAAAAAGAAGGCCAACTGGATTGTAGGAAAGAAGATTTTTAGACTCTTCTGTTGATACTCTTAAAAATAGTACTATCAACAGAAGTTCATCACAAACAATTAAGGCATCAAAACTCGGTTTTGATGCCTTAATTGTATAAGACCTTTCAATAGATGAGCCTCTTCGTCCTCGACTCGAAAGACTAAAATATAATACAGACCGGAGCCGGAACTTTGATTTCTTTGCCCGCATCTGTCAATAATCCGGTCTTTGTATCTCGACTAAACAGTACGATATTATTGGTATACTGATTTGCCACAAGCACGTATTTTCCATCGGGAGAAAGATTAAAATTTCGCGGCCCTTTACCCTTTACGGATGTATTGGACAGTTTATTTAACCCCCCGTCTTTTTCCACCGAGAAAGTCGCTATTGTATTTGCGTCACCGCGGTTAGTCGCATATAAAAATTTGCCGTCATCAGAAATTTTTATGTCTGCCCCACCATTTTGTCCCTTGAAGCCCTCAGGGTTGATTTCGTAAGTACTCTGATACATCCAGTCATTGCCCTCCTTTTTATAACTAGCAATCTGTCCTGTCATTTCCAATACGACGTAAAGAAATTTTTCCTTTTTATCAAAAGCGATATGACGAGGTCCTCCACCTGCGGGTGTAAAGAAATCTTCAGATTCTTCAGCGAGACTGTATGCAGTTCCAGATTTATTAACAGGAAATACAGAAATTTGATCTAACCCTAGATCCTGTACATATAAACGATCGCCCTTACTGGAAAAAAAAGTTGAATGCACATGTGGTTTCTCCTGACGGACTGGATCGACACCTTTACCTTCATGCTGGATCAATCGGTTTCTTTTACTCAAGACACCATTTGTTTCGAGATCAAATAGTGCCGCCGATCCGCCGGTGTAATTTGCTACTGCCAATAGATTACCTTTAGGATGCACTTCAACAAAACAAGGTGATTCCCCGCCCGTAGGAAGTGAGTTCAGAAACGTCAGCTGTCCTTCCTTAAAAGAAAAGGCAGACACTGTACCCTCCTGATTTGGAAGTTCATTGACAGCATAGATAAAATTATGATTTCGAGCCAGAAAAGAAGGGTCCTTACTTTCCTGGGTGCTGACCAAGGTGGCTTCACCTGTTTTTGTATCGAAATTATAGATATAGATACCTTTGCTTTCTGTTTTGTTTGTATAGGTCCCAACAAACATTGGGATCTGTTGTGCAAAACTCGCCAAAGGCAGGAATGTCATCAAATAAATAAAAGCTTTTTTCATGTGTATACAATTTATTAAAAATAATTGTTCGAATTTCCCCGTTGCTCGCTATGTAGCACAAAAAATAAAGATACCTTCCTAAGCCACTACTATGGCAGATAAACTTGTTAAATTAGGTTAAAACCGCCCTTTCTAATAGGCAAATCCGTATTTTTAGCGAATCAATTTTAACAAGTCTAAAATCTCCTTTTGAAATATTGGGATTATAAAAATATTGTTAAATAAAAATACGAATAATTCATATAATCTGATAATTTTGTGCTGTTGTTCAAAATAGTATATATTGAACGATAGAATCGGGAGATTATTTCGATTTAAGAATTTAACAGGTAACTGGGTGTTGTAGGGTCGTTCATGTCGGCAATGATACACACTCACAATTAGTAATTTAGATGAATCCACTATGCTATTGATCTGTACGCGTTGTACACGATTTAAAACGGTTCATAGTTGCTTCGTCAGTGTTTAGAAACATATTATTTAGATGAAAAAAAACATATATATATTGTTTTTGTTGCTGTTTGTATCAATTCAGGCCAGCTTTGCACAACGTCAGATTGTTGACCGTGTCGTCGCAACGGTTGGTTCAGGAATTATTCTGCAATCTGATCTGGACATGCAATATTCACAATGGCTTGCTCAAGGGAATAAACCCGATGAAAAGTTTAAATGTGGCGTTCTGGAGCAATTGATCATTCAGAAACTACTTTCCCAACAGGCGGTAATTGACTCGATTGACGTCACGGAAACAGAGGTGGATGATAACTTAAATTCCCGTTTGCGCCATATGTCCCAACAAGCTGGTGGCCAAGAACGTTTAGAGAAATTCCTGAACCGTTCTTTGTTACAATACAAGGAAGAAATGCGTGCAAGTGTTTTTGAACAGCTGAAGGCAAATAAAATGCAACAAAATATCGTACAGAAAGTGGATGTAACACCATTGGAAGTAAAACGTTATTTTGAAGGATTGAATAAAGATAGTCTTCCCTATTTCAATACGGAAGTTGAAATAGGTGAAATTGTAATGATGCCGAAATTGACAGACGAAGAGAAAAAGGAACAACGGGAGAAAATCGAAGGGATCCGCAAACAGATTGTCGATGGTTCGGATTTCGGAACAATGGCGCGTCTTTACTCGCAAGATCCAGGTTCTGCGCCCTATGGTGGTGACCTAGGCTTCGGTACACGTGACAATTATGTAAAAGAGTTCTCCGCAATGGCGTTTAAATTAAAACCAGGAGAAATCTCACCTATTGTAGAGTCAAAATACGGTTTCCACATCATCCAGGTACTGGAAAGACGTGGAGAAGAGGTGCATACCCGTCATATTTTGATGAAAATGAATCCGGGTGCTGCTGCACTGGAACGAACCAAAAATAAACTGGACAGTATCTACAAATTGGTGGTGGATAAGAAATTAGATTTTTATCACGCTGCGACCAACAATTCTGATGCTGAAGAAAGCAAATTTAATGGTGGTATGGTCTTAAATCCACAAGGATCTAGCCGTACAACTTTAATTCCTATGGATGGATTGGAAAAGGCCGTATTTACAACCATTGACCCATTAAAACCAGGGGAGTATTCTAAACCGGAGCAATTCACAGACAAAACGGGAGATGTAGGTTACCGTTTCAACTATTTAAAAACCCGTATCGCACCACATAAAGCAAATTTGGATCAGGACTTCACAAAGATCAAAGATGCTGCGAAAGAAGATAAAGTACGTCGTAACCTGAGCAAGTGGTTTGACGACAAGGCGAAGAACACATTTATTGATATCAGTGATGACTTTGACGCCTGTGATGAACTCGCAAAATGGAGAAAGAAATAAAAGACTTTTTCTTATCATAAAATAAGGCCTGAATACTCATATTCAGGCCTTATTTATTTGGTAATCACGCGCGCATGATTTATTTCTCAAACATCATTTCTATCAGGATATTCCAGTTCGCTTTCTTCACATCATCCTTCGCTAATTCGCTTAACTGCCATACCCGAATATAATTATACTTGACTACTTTGTCTTTTTGTCGTACAGTTGCAGTTCCCTTTGTATAGGCAAAATCTCCGCTATAAGAACGTTTGACCTCCTCCGGCACTGTTTCTATCGTCATACGCTGTTTCTTCAGAAAAGCCATCATTTTATCCTTTCCTTCCATTGGACTGGTCCAAGGAAACAAAAAGCGGACATCCTCACTCAAAAATTCTTTATATGCAGTCGGATTATCTGCCTTAAGGACAGTAGACATCAATTTATCTGTTTCCAGTACAATATCCTCCCGCTGGTTCAGACGTACTTTAGAGCGATGTTTCAGGTACCAGGAATCCGTTGGTTCAATATATTCCAGGTCAAACTCACCATCCTTACCATTATTTTCTACCTCGGCACGAATATCGACTAACCATTTACCTTTTTTATTACGTTTCCAAACTGTCAAATACTCACCGTGACGCAGCCTGGCTCCCACTTTCTGAAAATCCAGGGAACCAGATGTTACACCAAACTCCAAGCTCTTCGAGACAAGAGCAAAAGTAGGTTGCCAATTTAATACATCTGGAATATTCGGTCTATTATTAAGATAATTGTATGCATTTACCGCCGAAGGGACATAAAATGTGGACTCCTTGTCGATAATAGATAAAAACGCTTGATGCGGTGTAGAAGCTTTCGCTAATGCGGCAGCATCTTTATCTGCCTGCAGTAAGCTTCCCACTTTTTCGGGTATCTGTGCGTACAATGTTGTACCTACTGTACTCATTAACGCAACAATGGATAACCTATTCCAAAAATTCATATGCAAATGATTATTTATCAGAGTTCATCCTAATTATTTTAAATGAACCCATTACACTCGGTTTTATTTTAAAGGCAACAGGAAATATTCTTTGGTTTCAAAAGTATCTAGACTTTCTAACGATAAATATTCCCTCCAATTCCCTCTTTTTTAATTCGATCTTTTATCTATCAAATCTTATTCCAAAGTGTTCCTTCTTTACTATCTTTCAGTTGGATACCAATTGCATTAAGTTCATCACGGATACGATCCGAAGTGACAAAATCTTTATTTGCCTTCGCTTCGTTGCGTAATCTGATCACCAGATTCATCACATCATCAATATCATCTGTTCCAGAAGCCTGATCATTTCTCAGCCCAAGGATATCTTCAACAAACTCCTTCAAGAAAACTTTTAGCTTTTCCAATCCTTCTTCGGATACCTTTGCTTTGCCATCATAGATGGAATTGATGATCCGCACCAGCTCAAACAGTTCGGCAATCAAAACGGGACTATTGAAATCATCATCCATTGCCGCATAACATTTATTCCGGATCTCAGCCAGATTGAATGAATCAGCTCCCTTTGAAACTTTTAGTTTATCCAAGAGTCCTATAGCACTCATCAAGCGCTTATAACCTTTATCTGCCGCGTCAAGTGCTTCATTGGAAAAATCCAATGTACTTCTATAGTGAGCCTGCAACATAAAGAAACGAACGGCCATCGGCGAATATCCTCTATTTAACAAAGGGTGGTCACCTGTGAATAATTCACCTGGTAAGAATCCGTTGCCTGCAGATTTGGACATCCGTGCACCATTGACTGTCAACATATTGGTATGCATCCAATATTTGGCAGGTGCGGTATGATTACAGGCTTCGGACTGCGCGATTTCGTTTGTATGGTGTGTAGCAGCAAGATCCATTCCACCACCATGGATATCAAACTGATCTCCTAAATACTTCCTGCTCATCGCCGAACATTCGATATGCCATCCTGGAAAGCCTACACTCCAAGGAGCTGGCCAGCGCATAATCGTTTCGGGCTTAGCTTTGATCCAAAGCGCAAAATCCAAACGACCTTTTTTCTCATCCTGACCACTCAGCTCACGTGTATTGTTCAACATATCTTCCAATTTACGATTGGTCAATACCGTATAATCATACTGTTGTACATATTTCTCCACATCGAAATAGACAGTACCGTTTGTCTCGTAGGCATAGCCGTTATTGATGATCTGTTCAATCATCTCGATCTGCTCCGAAATATGTCCTGTCGCAGTAGGTTCGATGCTAGGAGGCAAAGTATTAAACAGACGTAAAACATCATGAAAACCAATGGTATATTTCTGTACGATTTCCATTGGTTCCAGCTGTTCCAATTTAGCCTTTTTCGCAAACTTGTCATCTCCTTCGTCACGATCCCCCTCTAAATGCCCTGCATCTGTAATATTCCGTACATAACGTACTTTATAACCCAAATGACGTAGATATCTAAAAATCAAATCAAAAGAAACAAAAGTTCGGCAATTACCTAAGTGTACATCACTGTAAACGGTAGGTCCGCAGACATACATTCCAACAAGGTTGGGGTGAATCGGTTCGAATTTTTCTTTTGTTCGCGAAAGCGTATTGTATAAAAAGAGATTATGGTCCATGTTTGTTATCTGCTTGGAAATCTATTTTTGTCTGAAATATATTTGAATAGGCACGCCTGTAAAATCAAAGTGCTCACGCAATTTATTCTCAACAAAGCGTTTATATGGATCTTTGATGTATTGTGGCAAATTACAGAAGAAGGCAAACATTGGTGTTCTTCCCGGCAATTGTGTTACATATTTAATTTTGATATATTTTCCTTTTAGGGATGGTGGTGGATAATTCTCGATAATATCCAACATCACTTCATTCAACTTCGATGTCGGGATCTTTTTTGTTTTGTTGGCGTAGACCTTATCAGCCACTTCCAATACTTTTAGGACACGTTGTTTTTCCGTTACGGAAGTAAAGACAATAGGCACATCAGTAAATGGCGCAATTTTCTCCCGGATACGGTCTTCAAAAGCTTTCATGGTCTTGTTGTCTTTTTCGATCAAATCCCATTTATTGACGACAATCACAATACCTTTACGGTTCTTTTCTGCCAGATTGAAGATATTCACATCTTGAGCCTCTAGGCCATCCTGCGCGTCCAACATCAAAATCGTCACATCAGAATCCTCAAGGGCTTTGATGGTACGCATGACCGAATAGAACTCGATATCTTCGTTTACTTTTGACTTACGACGAAGACCAGCTGTATCAATCAAAAGGAAGTTATGTCCATATTGATTGTAGTGAATGCGGATAGAGTCCCGTGTTGTTCCTGCCATAGGCGTTACAATATTACGGTCTTTACCGATCAAGGCATTTGTAAGTGAAGATTTACCCACATTTGGGCGACCTACGATTGTATATTTAGGTAAAGCTTCATCTTCTTCTTGCTCCTCTTCAAAGTGAGAGACAACAGCATCCAGTAATTCTCCGGTACCAGAACCAGTAGCAGAAGAAATATTAAATACTTCACCTAAACCGAAAGCATAGAATTCGGCTGATTCATGATGCAATTTAGCATGGTCAACTTTGTTGGCAACCACATATACAGGTTTAGAACTTCTTCTGAGGATATCAGCTATTTCATCATCCAGGTCAGTAATACCAGTAGTAACATCTACCATGAATATAACGACTGACGCTTCTTCAATAGCGATATAAACCTGATCACGGATTGCTTCTTCAAAGACATCATCCGAACCATGTACAAAACCACCTGTATCGATTACTGTAAATTTCTTTCCGATCCACTCTGCCGTCTCATAATGACGGTCGCGCGTCACTCCGCTAAAGTCATCAACAATCGCTTTTCTACTTTCCGTAAGACGATTGAATAAGGTAGATTTACCAACATTTGGACGACCAACAATTGCAACAATATTTGCCATATTTATTTTATTTGATCCATCCACTATCACAGCAGATGGCACTTTTATGCTAAATTACACGTTAAGGGTACAAAGATACGGATTCAAAAGGGATTATGGAGACACAAAAACAAAAATGGCTTTACCGTGAAGTAAAGCCATTTATAATACATAATAACCCAAAAATTACCATGTCACGCCCTTAGTAGGCAATTTCTTATACCCCAAGCCATCCTCAACAAAATATGTATTTATATAATATGCTGTATGCCCTGTCATATTCGCCCTTGGTCGCTGAGATGTCGAGGGAAAAACAGGTCCACGTATGGACATGGAAATATCTGAATCAAACCCCAAAAAATAATTACTTCCTTTGGATAAATATTGTGTTGAGTTAAAGTCTTCCGTTACATATTCTTCATCATCATAGGCGTTTTCGGAGTCTGCGGTCAAAGTTCTTGAGCGATGCTCATATTTATATTTAATCTTTAGAAAATTATAACCACCAACAGGTATTGTCGCAGCATTATCAGCATATAATTTTATATAAACTTTTCCCTTTCTAATTTCCATCGGAATCCCTTGAGAAGAATAATGTTCATATTCTATGTCCTCATATTCAAATCTTGCGTACGGTTGCGGATAAGGACCATACCGGATCTGAAATTCGGACTCTACTGCGGTATCATCTGTTAGATAACGTAATTGAAAGCTAATAGGAACACCAGGATCATTTTCAGAGAATGTGGATCCTTTCTTTAATGCCTCTACAAAGCCCTCAACACTATTAAGTGTGATGAGGTCCGACTTCAACTGTGTGCCAGAGGGGCCAGTAATAGCGTGGCGCATCTCAGACTCTCTAATAATACGTTTTTCTTCACTGGTCAATGTAGTTCCACCGCCCAACAATCCTTGCAAAATTCCAATTTGTTTTGTAAAGGCATTATGAACGGCTGCGGAATCATCATTGGATTCGATTGTCATTATCCCCATCCTGCCATAGGTTACCCCGCCAACATAATATGGACTTCTTCCTTTAAAAATGGTCGCTGTATCCAAACCAGTAGGATCAAACAACTCATCATTTGAGACGGGAAGATCTACCTTTATATTAAAGTTCTCCTGATAAAACCTTAACATAAATCCATTAGATTTCGTAACTGTTTGCTCACCATTATTATTCCCGTTTTGTTGCTTATACAAGAATAGATCAATATTCTTATTATAACCATATAGGGTCTTAAGCATTTTGTAATTACTAAAAGAAATCATTTCGTACTTCAATTTTGCCGCCCCTATTTTACCAGCATACAATGTACTTAGATCCTTCAGCGCTGCGCGGACAAAAGCCCGATCATTGCTTGGTCGCATCATAATAGTTTTAGCAACTTTACCTGGGCTAACCGGCAGACTTGTAGAAATATTAATTGGACGTATGGCACTACCAATAGTAGTCATTACAGTTGGCGCAAACAGATCTCCTTTTATGCTATGCCCATCAAGTATAGCTCCGGGAAAAACATTTAGTCCCATCTCTGGAGCAACGACAAAAATATCTGATTTGAATGCTTCTATAAATGCAACTTGAGAGGAGGTAGGCTCCAGAAAATCACGATCTTTGTAGGTGCCAGCAACCAAACCAGAGCCTCTAGCCATAACCGGTGCGTTCAATTTACCAGCATCTATGCTAATCGGAGAAATGGCTGATTTGCTAAGCCTGGAAAAGCCCGAAGCCAATCGGTCTGACTGCACACTAATTTCTTTTTTACAAGACGATAAAAAGCAAACTAGCACAATCATCAATAGATAATTTATACGTTTATTATTCATTCTATTTTTTAAATTTTACATTATCAAAAGACTTGACTAAACCTTCAAGAGTTTCATTGCTCCTTTCATTTTCAATCATTGAATTCTCAATTTCAACACTCGGTTTATGATATTTATTTTTCGCCAAAGACTTTGGAGGCAGACCTAAAATATAAGTAATTAGATCATCTCTTTCATTGCCAAAATCCACAGAAACATTATCCAGAAAACTCTTTTTAGTAGAAAACCCATCATAATAATTCCCGTTGCCTAACGCATTTTCCATCCTGTACATCGCAAGATAGAGTTTATAGTGATCAATGTTTATGTCAAAAAAACCCACAGGTTTACCGTAAGTAACCACAGGGAAATCGCTTATACTGCCGGCAACACCTAAAACCTCTACATCTAAATAAGGAGCCAATACGTTGATCAGCAATTCACTTGCAGAGGCGGTCGTATTACTTACAATAAATGTTATCTTTTTTATACCATTTAAGGCCCCTATTTTTTTAAAATAATATCGATTGTTTTCAATCTTATAATCTAAATCGAAAAGCGTTGCTATTTTTCCATCTATAATAACAGGTTGATTGGTTTCCGTTAGAATAGGTTGTTTTTTTAAAATCTCAGCTTCTCCTTCTTGCATCTTTTTATTATACACTTCACTAAACATTAGTTTACCAGCTAGAGATGCCCCAGCGATACTATTCGCTAGATAAACGCATGTATTTTGATATCCCCCCGAATTATAGCGTAGATCCAAAATCAATTCAGTAATACCAACGTGAGCGTAATCACCAAAAATAGCATCAAGAATGGTTTGAGAATTTTTTAAATGAGCAAAACTTTTTAGAGCCAAATACCCCAATTTCCGCCCCCCTTTGTCAATTATTTTCGTCTTCAGCACTGGGTTTTGCCGGTAGGGCTTCCCCCCCAATCGCACCATTCGATTTTTTCCATCTGTTTCAATTTCCATTGTTACAAACTGACTTTGCAGCATCTCTTGCAGATATTGAAGAGATGCTATACTCGAATCAAGCAACCTATTATTAATCGAAAGCACCCGATCGCCCCTTTTTATTTCAGCCTCTCCTGCAGGAGAATTATGATCCACCCATGCAATATAGAATGTACCGGACTTGGTTCTAGAGACGGAAATTCCAAAATCAGTCTCACCATTTCCGCTATCTTCATTCACATTTATGATTGTAGAGTATTTGGCCCGTCCATTGCTTCGGACATTATTCTCATAAGCAAGCCCAGTAACTGAATTGATAGCATATTTACTTATCCCCTGGATCTCATCCAAGTAATTCCCTAGCTTCTTATTTTCTCTCTTATTGTATTTCTGAGGATTAAAAACGCGATATTCTGGCAAATACTCATTCCACAAATAAACTTCTTGAGCATATAAATAAATAGAATCCAATACTTTATCAGAAGAAATCTGCGAAGTCTCCACAATACTATCATCTTTTTTTTTGCACGACACTATCAGAAATAACAATAAAAGAAACAGAAAATTCATAAATCTAATTTTCCGGCCCAAAAGTGCATCAAAGTTCATAAGTACCCGAATCAAAAGACCTAATTATAATAATCAACATGAAATAAAGGTTTAAAATAGGTGTTGTCTTTAAGGTATTTCAACGTAAACTGAATAGGAACTCCCGGATCTGAAGCTGTAAATTCACCCAAGTTCTCCGTGACAAAAGAAGAAAAACCCTCTATACTTTGTGGTTTGTCAATCATTTGAATAACTGCAGCATTTGGACTTCCCATCAAGTAAACCGTTAGACGGGAATTACTAAACACCTGCAATTCTTCAGACGAAAATGTTTCATTTGTTTTTCTAAACCATTTTTTAACAAGTTTTTCAAATGTCTTTTTTGCGGTTTCTTCATAAAAATTAGTTTCAATCATTATAAAACCGAATCTACCATATGTCACAGCGTCGACATACACTGGCGAAACTCCCTCAAAAACACTTGCCGGGGTCTTCTGGTAATCAATCAGTTCTCCAATCTGAGGATCTGACATACTTAAAGTAAAATTCTTGACGGTGTAAGTCATTATTAAACCTGTATTGTAACTTGTCTTACCATTCGTTTGATTAAAGGATGAGTTTACTGAAGAAAAAAGACTCTTGTGGTTCGCATTATAGCCAAAAGACATTTTGGATTCCTCATAAGAGGAAAAGGACGATGCAGAAAACGAAAAGTCCTCCAATTGATTCCCCGAGAACCCTGGGCTCATTAATGCATCCCTTAAAAACACACGTGTTTTGGATAATGAGGGGATGTCTATCGTACCGGAAGCTTTATCTGAAACGAAAGTCGTGGATATTTGGATAGGTTTCCGTGTATATCCTTTCAACGGAGCAAAATTACCACTAACTACAGATGCGCTTTTTATAATCGAACCAGGATACACGTAATCTTCGTTGTTGGGTGTCACAACAACCTCATCCGATCTATATATTTTGGTTCCACCACCGTTCCATGTACTGTCCTGAATAAAATAAAGCGCATTTTGCTTTCTATTATCCAGCAAATCTTTTAACTCACTTTTACTCCTGTTCAAGAAAATAGGATCTACTTTTTCTATTCTTAGGGATGAATAAACATCAGCCAAAAGTTTTGGAGAGCTATTCGAAACAGGATTTACTTCGCTATCCTTTTGGCAGGAATTTAGCAAAAAAAAGAAAGATGCAAACACTATTAATGCATTCTTATTTAACATAATAATTTAGGCTAGTCCATGCATAAGTCAGAAAAAAAGGCTTATGCATGGAAAATTAAATAAAGTTATTTATATGTGTCTACCTGAAAATTAGTCCAATGTGTACTAAAATCACTCATATAGTTCAGTGAGTAATACAGTGGAGTACCCGGACTTTGCCATGAATATTCGCCCCCATTAGCAATTAACGAGGCGAAACCTTTTACTCCTTGGATAATATGGATGATATCTTTACCCAGTGGACCAATCAAATAAACTTTTATTTGGGCATTATTAATTGTATTTACTTGTGACTGTGATAATCCGAGTGTAAGGAGATTTTGCCCGTCAGCGGCCGCCTTTAACTTAGTAGCAGGGAGATTAAACACAGCTGTAATACTAGTATTAACAGCCTTATAGCTCGAATCCGACTCAAATGTCATAATACCTTTTCTACCATACGTCACAGAACTAACAATAACAGGATCAAAAGTTCCAAATCGACTTTTGGGAACAGTTGGTTTTACAAAAGGTTCATATATAGGTGGCTCAATATTAACAGAAAAATTTTCTTGTGTAAATTCTGCCCTTACTCGTGTTTTATTATTCGACAAATGAGTAGAATCATGCACAGTCAGTTTAAAAAGACCTGCAATATTAAGGTTTGCATTAAACGATAGTTTCATCTCCTGATAGCTATTAAATGATGCCATATCGTAGGTAAACGACTGCAACTGTTCTCCACTACCATTCTTTAGTGCTGTCTGTATATAAGCTTTATCAAATCCTGGTCCTAGCTTAGTTAATACTCTGGAAGTGCTATCTGTCGGAAAGGTCGCATAAATAGTAATTGGATTTCTCTCATCAGGCGCTAGAGAGACCGGAACAAAATTCTCTACCCTACCTGCATCTTCACCTTTGAGAATAGCTCCAAGATACAATTGTCTACGAATATTTTCAGTTAAGGCAGGAATTTCATTTGATCTTAGAAAAAGTGTCCTCCCCTTTCCATTGCTCCAGACACTATCTCTAATTACTTCTGCAGCATTTTGTTTTCTTCCTTCCAAAAGATCATAAATACTTTCAGTATCTTGAACATTCACCTTAATCGGCCCAAATGAATAACGGGGCATCCCCTTAAATTGGGAAACATAACCTTTTACAGCAGGCACATCATCGTTGGTTCTGAAAATTTCATTCTTTTTACAGGAAAAAAGAGAAACAACAGTTGATACAACAAATAAAATTTTAATTGCTTTTTTCATAAAATTAAGTTAATTAACATAATACATATCAGTCAATTCAAATATATAAAAAAATGTCAAAAAAAATATTATAAAAAGATAATAAAACACAAAAATTCAAAATTATTTAACACAAAGAGAATAAATAAAAATAAAAAGCTTAAAAAACATTAAAAAACACACAAATTAACATAAAGAACAATATTAAAAAACAATAAAACAAGTAAAGTTAAAAAATTAAAAAACACCAACAAATACACCTCCTTTTATAAATAAAAAACAGGCCGATAATAAAAATTACCGGCCTGTTTTAAACAAAATGTATACTTTAATTACGATTTATACTAACCAACAAATAACTAGTTGTATATACACATTAATTTGCAGTTGGGTTTTGTGTCAACACCCCTGGGTAGGAATTGATTGCTGTCTGAGGAATAAAATAAGTCACACGAAAATCTGTTGAAGGAATATTATCATATTGACTATGAGGACCAGGATACTGTCTAACAAGCTCCTCCCCGTTCCTAAACACGTCATAACTTCTCTCCGCCTGATAGGCCAGCTCTAATTGACGTTCCTGGTCAATCAGTTTATTGGCGTTAGAAGCATCTAAATTTGAGTATGCGCCATTTACTATAGATCGCGTACGGATTAAATTTAAATCGGTTAAGGCTGCTCCATAGTTCCCCAGCTTCGCGTTTGCTTCCGCGCGGTTTAAATATATTTCTGCCAAACGACTAATTACAGGTGAATGCAATTGTGAATCCTCTCCTTCGCGTGCGCATTTGTAGATAAAAAACTGCGGATAGCCACTATTTAATGTGATGAAGTAATCAATATACCCACTATAGGTCTTACCATCTTTATATACAATAGTATAGCTCTCTTCCTGCGCATTTTTCACAGTCAATGTGTAGGTTTGATCACCATCTTTACAAGTAACAACATTACCATTACGTGTGATAGGAGCCTGAACATAGTTATTGGCTTTGACAATATTTCCTTGTTTATCCTTAGTCTCTTCATATTTGATAAATCTAAAAACTTCGGTATAATCGCCTGTTTTAGCGTCCTTTTCATAGGTCGGACCAATAAATGCAGCACGGGCATCAATCATTTTTAAATGATCTGGTCGCCAATCATTTCTTCCATCCTTATCTAACAGATTCAAGTATTTCGCACTGGCATACATTTCTCCCCAACCAATACCATTAATATTGGCATACATACTACCAATGGAATTTTCAAAATCATCACTTGTAAATTCTGTAGACAATCGTTTTATTGCAAAAATGGTCTCCTTGTTGTCTTCTGGCCTTAATGTATTATATTTCATAAATTGATCGCGAGCCAATAAAACATATTGCCCCGAATTGATCACTTTATCAGCATATTCAACAGAAAGACGTGCATACGCTGCATTAGGATTCTTATATGTACCACTCATATATAGATAAATCCTAGATAACATCGCTTGCGCGGCTTCCTTTGAAGCAAAAATCGCCCCCTTGTTAATAGTCATCAGCGACTCCGCTTTTTTCAAATCGCTGATCGCCTGTTCATAAGTCTGTTTTACGCTAGAGCGATCAGGTAGGTTAAGATCATTAATTACATCATCTGGTGTACCGTTGACAATTGGAACCCCAAGGTTGGTCTCTGGATTTTGATAATAGGGTTTGCCAAAAGCACGACATAGATAGAAATACATCATTCCTCGGATGTAATAACATTCGCCCAGTTTATTATCAATTTCGGCACTCTGCCCCTCTTTCACTAATTTGATAATATTAGACGCCTGAGCAACTGCTTTATAGCCATAATCCCAAAATGTCTGCAACCTATAGTTTTCCGCATTTCTAGCAAACGAAATAAAAGAATAGAAATCATCGGTTGAAGCACCGCGAATCATCATGTTATCACCAGCATATTCACCAAGGCGATGCATTGGATCAGACCAAGCTTTGAGCTGGCCATATGTACCATTCATAAGCGCTCCTAAATTTGCCTCCGGATCTTGGGTAACTAAATCCGCATCCATAGAGCCATACGGATTTCTATCGATATTACAAGATACCACTGTACTCGTAATTAGTATTGAAAATAATATTTTTTTCATATTTATATCCACATCAAGGTTTAAAAAGTCAAATTTGCTCCGAACATAAATTTCTTTGTTGCCGGATAAATTGCTGGCCCAGCCGTCCCCATTACGACCCCCTCGTCGTTAATAGTTGTTTCAGGATCAACACCAGAATAATTCGTCCAGGTAAATAGATTCTCTCCTGCGAAATAGACTCTTAAATTTTTGACCTTATATTTTTCTAATTTGAAATTATATCCCAGCGTTAAAGAACGCATTCTCAAAAAATCATTTTTTTCCAAATATCTCGAGGAAGCTTTGTTTCCCCCATCTGTATTGCGATATTTTGCTACTGGATGTGTCGCAACATCACCAGGTTTTTCTCAACGATTCCATCCATCCATTAATTTCATTTGGTTTCTATCATTGTAAGCGCCGTCCGAATCATATTCTTGACGCGCGTAATTATACATCATACCACCGATAGAATATCCAAACACTGCATTCAGATCAAACTGTTTGTAACTCACAGCGGTGTTAAATCCGCCAAACAATTTAGGGTTAGAGCGCCCTACTTTATAAAGACTTGCTTGACCATATTCTGAAGTCGTTGTCTTTGTCTCATTTCCATCTGCGTCTACAACATTTTTATACCACATAGGCTTCCCGTTATCCACATTGACCCCCGCCCATTCTTTCATATAATATGTGTCAATCGGCGTATTAACTGCTAAAATTTTCTGCGCTGCACCGGCAATATTTAGACCATCATTAACAAAAATAGGTTTCGCGACAAAATTCCCTTCAGCATCCCGAGACGGAAATAGATCAGTCAGCTTATTGGTATTGTGTCCCAAATTCACATCAAGACTCCAATTCCAGTCGTTAGAACGGATAATATCGCCACCTATGGTTAATTCCACACCTTTGTTTGTCATTTTTCCAACATTCTTCCAGACATTGGTTACTCCGGTCAGACCGCTGATTGGAACGCGATACAAAATGTTATCTGTTTTCTTGTTATAGACGTCCACATTCAATCTAAGTCTATTTTTGAAAAAAGCGGCATCCAATCCTCCTCCTAAGGTATAGGTTTGTTCCCAAGTCAAGTCTTTGTTACCAATTTGGTTAATCAATACACCTGGTACACCATTATATGACGCACCACTTGAGACCGAATACAGATTAAATTGTGGATACAAAGCTGTAGGTCTATTACCAACAGAACCATAAGCCGCACGTAATTTCAGATTATCTATCCAATCAACCTTAAACCAATCCTCACGATTGATATTCCAGCCTCCAGAGACAGAGAAAAAATTCGCATACTTGGCATTTGTTCCAAAATTAGACGCTCCATCACGACGGAACGACACCTGTGCCAAATATTTATTGTCGTAAGCATAATTTGCATTAGACAAAAAAGACTGAGTGGCCCATTCTGAAATCCCACCTTTTGTTCTTTCAGGAATTGCAGCAGCATCAAGCACCTCAATACCGGGGACAATACCTTTTCCATAGACATCCAAGGTTTTACTCCAATAATCATTAAATTCATAAGCAGCAATACCGTTTAAAGCATGTTTACCCCAAGCCTTATTAAAACGCAAGACTTGATTGGTATATCTACGTGCATATTCTGATCTATAATCCGTCACACGCCCCTGTACACTTAATCCTCCATTAGATCTTGGATCTGTATAGCCACTAGCGGAGTAGCTATTGTACCTATAATTGTTTATTGATGAAAAAGTCAACCAATCCGTAATTTTAACATCGAAGTCTAGGTTTCCCATAAACTCGTAATTGGTATTAGCCGATTTATTCCATTGCAAATCGTATAGATAGTTTGTCTGCGAACCATTTACCCAACCGCTATATCGATGTGGCACTAAATTTCCATTGGCATCATAAGGACTATCCCATGGCAAATTGACGTACATTGCCGTTGTAGAATATTGACGATCATCAACTGATCGCTTGGCTCCCACGACAGATGGTTTTATGGTCAACCAATCAGTCGGCTTATAATTTGTATTAAACCGGAAATTATAACGATCATATTCATAACCTTTCACTGCACCGATCTCATTGTAGTAACCTAAAGATAAATAGGATTGGATTTTTTCGCTTCCGCCCTGTAGTGATATATTATGGTTCTGAATAAAACCTTTTTTTGTTGCAACTTTCCACCAATCGAAATCACTATTCCGTAATTCTGGATTCCATCGTTTAAAATTGATTGTACTGGCATTAGAAAATGAAGCATAATAGTCATAGAGCTCAGCCCCATTCATCATCTGCATATTTCCATTAGTCAACTCGGTGAAACCCATTTTTGTAGAAACATTAATTGCCAAAGGTTGAGCAGTTGGATTTTTAGTTGTAACAATAATAACACCGTTTGCCCCCTGAGAACCATAAATCGACGTTGATGCAGCATCTTTTAACACCGTCATTGAAGCGATATCATCTGGATTTAGATCACCGGGAGCTGAGCCCACGATAACACCGTTGATCACCCATAATGGACTTGTTGTCCCGCTTAAGGATGCTTGACCACGAATGACCACACCACCTTTAGTACCCGGTCGCCCGGTTCCCGGTGCAACATATACACCCGCAGCTTTACCATTCAACATATTCTCAACCGAAGGTGTGGTTACATCTCGCAACTTGTTGCCTTGTACATTCTGCAATGCCCCAGTCAAACTCTCCTTTTTTTGTTGTGTTCCGTAACCAACAATGATAACCTCTTCAAGTGCCTCGCTATTGGACTCCATGTTGATATTGACCACCGCACCTGTTACAGTCACTTCCTGTGTCTTGTAACCGATGCTATTGATCACTAAAACATCCCCGTTCTTTGCTTCGATATTGAAACTACCATCCGCTCCAGCCGAAGTAGAACGTGATGTACCTTTAACACGAATGGTTGCGCCCGCCAGCGGACCGTCTGTAGACTGTACCTTTCCGTTTACTTTCTGCTGAAAAACAGTATTTTTCAACAGAACATTACGGTCTGGAAATTTAAGACCATTAGCATTAGCTTGGTTATGTGTACTTGTTATGAGTAAAGCTAATGATAACAGACTCAACTTGTGATTGTCGAGAATCTTTGAAATCATAATATTTTAATAGTTAGAGTTTAAAAATTGATTAGCTTGCTAATCAAAATTTAGGTACATGAATGCTAAAACTAGAATAAGATATGGGGATATCAAAATTAAACAGCAACGAAATCGATTGCGCTATTTCAAACAAACGATTGCATAAACATACAGTTGTAGCATCACTGTTTCTCCAGTATACTTGACCTTCAAAACTGGATTTACAAACTATATAAATTCATGGTACATTTAACATCATGAAATACAATAAATAATACTAGCATGTAACGCAAACTAGAAAACTCCTAATACCTGAGCGTATATACAAAAGTCAAGAGTGATCCAGAAAACCCAATCGCATAAAGCCATGAACAACGAATGGGAAAATCGAAAAAACAGGACATTAAAAACAATAGGGCCCTTCCAGTAAAGAAAGGGCCCTACGATTAAATCATTTATCGGAGATTAATAACCTTTATTTTGAGTCAATACACCATAGGATAAATCCATCTCACTTTGAGGTACTGGCATTAAATACAATCGCTCTGTCCAAACACGCTCCTGAGCTAGGCCGTTACTGATACTGTAGATATTTTTCATCACATCTGGTGCTGTCTTCCAACGGCGTATATCGTAATAACGTGACCCTTCAAGCACCAATTCAATGGCTCTTTCATTGCGGATCAATTCTCTTAATTTAGCTTTTGTGGCATAGATCGTACGATCCACCTTAGCCATTCCTGCTCTGACACGGATTTGATCCAGAGCATCGTAAACAGTCGCATCTGGTCCAGATACCTCATTCTGTGCTTCGGCATAGGTCAATAGTATCTCTGCATAGCGCAGTAAAATAACATTGGCATAAGAATCCAGCTGTCGTCTATTTGAGGCAGGATCGACCAATTTACGGAAATTATACCCAGTCTGGGACATATTCGATTTCCCGCTCTGCCAAGCAAATTTATAACCACCTTCCGGTGTCAAAGCGTTCCAAGGTGCTGTTTCGAACAAAATGGAGGCATAAAAACGTGGATCCCTATTTTTGAATTCCTTCACGAAATCCGCTTTATCAGCTTTTGCATAATTTGCCGCTCGAGCTGCTGATGTGATCGTTTCTATAGGTTGCCCCGTCTTATAACTCGAATATAAATTTACCAGGTTTTGTGTCGGTGTCAAGGAGCTCCAGCCTCCTACCGAACCTTCCATTAAAAACGTATTATTAAGCTGGCTTTGTGTGATCTCAATATATTGACGATCCAGAATCACTTCAGAATTTCCTTCATTCTCTGATTCAAATATACCCTCATAACTCCGTAAACCCGATCTAAATTTACTTTCATCTGCGACATTATCAAAATCAACAAATGCACTATAGTTATCTTTTTTATCTAGTTCTGATTCCACACCCGCTTTGAACAAGGAATACCCTAATCCCATGACTTCTTTTGCTGTAGCGGCAGCTTTTTCCCAGTTATTTTCATATAAATAAAGACGTGCTTTTAACGCCAAAGCGGCCCCTTTTGTTATCCGTCCTTTATCATCAGAACTGTACGAAACAGGTAATTTTGTAGAGATATCCTGCAACTCGCTATATAAGAATTCCAGTACTTCACTTTTTGCATTACGTGGCACATTGGACTCTTCTCTGGTCAAAACTTTTGTTACTAAAGGAATATCACCAAATCTCTCCACCATAGGGATATATAAATAAGCCCGGATAAAGCGCACCTCCGCTTTATAACGTTCTTTCAATGTGGCATCCATCGTTGCCTTATCCACATTTTCCAAAAAATAGTTACAGGTACGGATCGGAATATAATCCCATCCAGCATTTAGCGCTGTTGTAACTGATCCGGATGAAATATCCGTTGAAGGGCTCTCCCAAGGATATTGCGCGTGTACCAGATCAGAAGCACCATCGCTATACATACCATCCGACAACTTACCATACACTGCATTTACAGCCAATTTCACATCATTTTCAGTCCGCCAAAATTCCTCTTCAGCGGTCTTATTTACTGGAATACGATCTAAAAAATCCTTCGAGCACGCACCAAATAAAAGCGTCGCTGCCATTAGTGGATATATTAAATTTCTTTTCATTTCTTTTGTGTTAAAAAATTAAAACTTGGCCGTTAAACCTACAGAGAATGTCTTTACCCCTGGATAACTAGCTCTTCCCGAACCTGTTTCGGGATCATAATCGCCCAAACGTTTGTCTGCCATAAAGGTAAATGGATTGGTAGAAGATGCAAAAAGACGCAATTGAGACATTTTCATAGAAGTCAGCAATTCTTTCGGGAAGGTATACCCAACAGTAATGGCGCGAATCCTAAAGTAGTTTCCACTAAACAGCCAGAAATCAGAGGTTCTGTAATTTTGTTGTGCATCTCCTGTTAATGTGACCCGTGGAAAAGGAGCGTCTGCTTTATTATTCTCTCCAGACCAACCGTCTACCCAGTTTCTCTTAATATTGGCTCCATTGAAGAATGGAAAAGATGCTTCATTATCTAGATAAGTTTTTACGCCTCCGACACCATAAGTCAAAACATCTAGGTCAAAATTCTTATAGGCGGCACGCAAATTGAAACCATAGTTGAACCAAGGCACGTCATTACCAAGAATGGTACGGTCTTTCGCATCAATTATTTTGTCACCGTTAATATCGACATATTTGATATCGCCAACCTTGGTCGGGCTACCAAGATCTTTTTGATCTGCATGCGCTTTAATTTCAGCTTCACTTGTAAACAGACCCGCTGATTTATAACCATAATAATCGCCAACTGATCCGCCTACGCGATTGATATAGTAACTGTCAACAATTTCGTTTACATCACCCAAGGAAAGAATCTTATTTTTGATTTTTGAGACATTTCCCGAAACCGAGTAAGTAAATTCATCGCCAATTTTACCGTTATACGTCAATGAAATCTCTATCCCCTTATTTTGGGTAACTCCCTGGTTATAATAAGGGGTATATTTTTTCTCAAATCCGTATGTTGATAAGCTTGCAGGCTGTAGCAAAATATCATCCGATTTTTTAACAAAATAATCGGCTACTAAATTAAACTTCCCGCCCAAGAATGTTGCATCAATCCCCACGTTGCTCATTGTCACTTTCTCCCACAATGCCAGACGATTAGAACCGTATAACTGTTCAAGCCCATCGACTGCATTTCCGTTAAAGTTATAAGCTGAAAGACGATCAAGAAGATTAAAATAATTACCAATAGCAACAGCATCCTGATTACCTAACGAGCCATAGGATCCACGCAATTTCAGAAGGTCAACCCATTTAACATTTTCCATAAACGACTCCTTATTGATATTCCAGCCGGCAGAAAAAGAAGGAAATGTTGCCCTTCTGATTTCTGGTGCAAATCGGGAAGAATAATCCATCCGAAGATTTGCCTCCAATAGGTACTTATCTTTATAGGCATAATTGAAACGGCCGAATACTGAGCGTAATGCCCATTCATCTTGCGTTGTACGGTTAGCTAAACCGGTATCATCCTTACTGATTTGGCCTGAACTACCATTAATAATTGTTGATGCATCATTACTGACAAAATTCTGTCTACCTAAAAAGGCTTCTCGATAGACATTCGATTCCTGTGAAGCGCCGATAGTAACTTTACCGAAGTGATCATCAAACCTGCGCTCGTAGTTAACCGTTCCCTGCAAAAGCAATTCCTGGCGTTTGCCCCAATACTCTTTCAGCTCATTGATCGGATTGGCCGTCGAGTTCATCGGCTGTTTGGTAACAAAATTAATAACGGGGTCAGTACGGTTAATAAAATCGAAAGAATTTGTATTGGTATATTTTAGAGAGATCGCACCATCAATAGAAAGCCCTTCCAGTGGAGTCAATGACGCATTAGCCGCTAATTGCAAGTAATTATCTCTATTATTGCCTCGTCCTCCTTCAGTGAGTGCTCGCAATTGATTGTTTTTTGCAATGGTTGCATTTGCGGCACCATTGGAGATCGAACCCCAGGAACCATCGGAATGCTTGATTACCGTAAATGGTAAAGCTCTACCCATTTCCGTCCAACTAATTGGGCTTCCGGTTCGATCATAATCCTGTTTTAAAAAAGAGATATTGGTATTAAATGTTAGGAGATCTTTGACAACTGTCGTATTGGTATTGAGTTTCATATTGATACGATCCTGCTTACTTCCCGGTGTTAGCGACTGTTGATCGAAGTAATTTAAGCCCAAATAATAATTTGTTATTTTACCTGGTGCACTAACATTTAAACCAAAATCCCGTTGTGGGGCCGTATGCCTTAACACCTGATCGTACCAGTCATTATTGGGATAATAATCTGGCTCAGATTGGTTTTTGAATTTCTCAATCACCTCTGGTTTGAAAGTAGGCGTTTTTCCGACATTAACCATTGCTCTGTTATACAACTCGGCATAAGTAACAGCATCCGCAAATTTAGGCAGGAAACTTGCCCGTTGAAAGCCATAATTTGCATTAAAACCTATCACTGCTCGTTCTCCGCCACCGCGTTTTGTCGTGATCAAGATAACACCATTCGCCGCTCTAGAACCATATAGTGAGGCTGAGGCAGCATCTTTCAAAACAGACATACTTGATATGTCGTTAGGGCTCAATGCTGAAAATTCGGCACTTGTCGCTGGGATCCCGTCGATAATGAACATGGGTGATGGTGAACTGAGATTCGTACGCCCCCTTACCGTAATGGATCCCGCATTTGATGAAGAACCAGAGCTACCTTTTCTTACCTCACCAGGTCGATTCAATACAGTTATCCCCGGAGAAATACCTTGCAATGCGTTTTGCAGGGAAGTCACGGGCCGATCGGCAAGCTGTTTTGGTGTAATCGTCGCCACAGATCCTGTCAAATTTGCTTTCTTTTGCGTTCCATAGGCAACAACTACAACTTCTTCCAATGCTTCATTCTCTGAGACTAGATCAATCGTTACAACAGAACCTGAAACAGTAATTTCCTGCGTTTTGTAACCAATACTCTTGACTACTAAAATATCACCAACCTTAGCTTCTAAATTAAATTGACCGTCTGCACTGGTTGATGTAGAGCGCGAGGTTCCTTTTACAGTGACTGTAACTCCAGCCAATGGACCTTCGGCCCCCTGCACTTTTCCGGTTACTTTTTGCTGGGAAATGGCTTTATCCAAAACCAAAGGATCTGAATGACGTAACATAGCTGCTTTGGAGGCATTTACGCCTGCTAGTAAAAGTGCTATCGACAACAGACTTAGTTTTTGATTACCGAGAATCTTTGAAATCATAATATCTAATAGTTAGTTTTTAAATTGATTAGCTTTCTAATCAGATTTAGGTACATGAATGCTAAAACTATAAAGAAGATAGGAAGATCTCACAATTCTTAGGAAACGAAATCGATTGCGCTAATTAGGCAAACGATTGCATAAGCATCCAATTGCAACAAAATGCCTCATTCTTATTTGAGATTATCTTCAAAAATAGGACAATGCTATCCATCGCTTATTCAACTGGATGAGATAAAGAAAATAATAGCTGCATCAGCATGTGAGCGAGGTATAAAAACGAAAAAAGCCAAGGTTTTCACCTCGGCTTTTTCTTTTAGTAGCGGGGACCAGACTCGAACTAGTGACCTTCGGGTTATGAGCCCGACGAGCTACCAACTGCTCCACCCCGCAATGTATTTTTAGTTTCTTTTAAAAGAACCGGTCATTGCAACCGGCTCTCTCTTTAGTAGCGGGGACCAGACTCGAACTAGTGACCTTCGGGTTATGAGCCCGACGAGCTACCAACTGCTCCACCCCGCAATATATTTTTGAACAAAATTGCTTTTTTCTTTTGAAAAAACAAGATTATGATCCTTCCGAATTGGAGTACAAAGATATATTTTGTTTCTTTGTAATCCTAATAAAATTTAGAAAAATGTCACATAAAGCAGGATTCGTAAGTATCATCGGAAAGCCAAATGCTGGTAAGTCCACCCTAATGAACGCTTTAGTAGGTGAAAAGATGTCTATCATCACACCTAAAGCGCAAACGACAAGACACCGCATTATCGGTATTGTAAACGATGAAGACCATCAAATTGTGTTTTCCGACACACCGGGCGTCATCAAACCAAACTATTCTCTACAGGAATCAATGATGAACTTTGTCCAAGGATCGCTTATTGATGCGGACATTATTTTATTTGTGACTGATATCCACGAGAAATACGATGAGAATGACGTATTGGAAAAACTGCGTAAGACAAACTCTCCAGTAGCTGTCCTGATCAATAAAATAGATAAATCTTCCGAAGAAGAAGTAAAAGCCAAAATCGAATTCTGGCAAGAAAAACTAAATCCAGATACGATTTTTGCTATTTCAGCCAAGTTGGATCATAATGTTGCGGCTGTCATGCAGTACATCAAAGATAAGTTGCCGATCCATGAAGCTTACTACGAAAAAGATGAATTGACAGACAAGTCCATGCGCTTCTTTGTTTCTGAGATGATCCGGGAGAAAGTATTCAAATTATATGACAAGGAAATTCCTTACAGTACCGAAGTCATTGTTACATCCTACAAAGAGGAAGCAAATATCACACGCATTGCAGCAGAGATTATTGTTGAACGTGATTCACAAAAAAACATTATTATAGGCAAAGCTGGTGCAATGATTAAGAAAGTAGGCACCTATGCCCGTCAGGATATCGAAGAATTTATCGACGGAAAGGTTTTCTTGGAACTCTTCGTTAAAGTAATCCCTGATTGGAGAAGCAAAAAGAACTACCTCAAACGTTTTGGTTACGACGATTAATTAATACTGAGTAGATAGTATTGCGACTCTGCTTATGCAAGTCTTAGCTCGATAAGCTCGTTTCACTAAAATATATACGAAGTGCTTTAATCTGTTTCAGATTAAGCACTTTTTTTAGGTCCTCATCTGAAGCTTCTTTCACCCTTTTAACCGATTTAAATTCAGTCAATACTTTCTCCACCGTTGTCTTTCCGATCCCCGGAATATTTTCCAGTTCAGAGACAAAGGTCTTCCGGCTACGCTGATTCCGGTGAAAAGTGATGCCAAAGCGGTGAGCCTCATCACGCAGATGCTGAATGATCTTTAAGGTTTCCGATTTCTTATCTAAATACAGCGGATATTGGTCCCCGGGATAGAAAAGTTCTTCCAATCGCTTAGCGATACCGATGACCGTCACCTTACGTTCTATCCCCAATAAACGCAAACTCTTCAATGCTGCACCTAATTGCCCTTTACCGCCGTCGATAATAATTAATTGAGGCAATGGCTGATCTTCGTCCAATAATCTCCTATAACGCCTAAAAACTGCTTCCTCCATGGTTGCAAAATCATTTGGCCCCTCCACTGTTTTCACATTAAAATGTCTATAATCTTTTTTGGAAGGCTTTGCATCTTTAAATACCACGATAGCCGATACAGGGTAATTTCCCTGGATATTGGAGTTATCAAAACATTCGATATGTTGTGGCAACACATTCATACGAAGATCCTTCTGCATCTGTTTTAAAATACGTTCCGTACGAATATCTGGATTCAGCTTTTCATATTGCAACAGGCGTTCTTTTCTGAAAAAAGCCACATTTTTCTGGGACAGTTCCAACAACTTTTTCTTCTCGCCCAGTTTGGGAATCGTAAAACGTATCCGCTCATTCTCCTCGATATCCAATTCAAACGGAACAATAATCTCCCGCGACAGACTTTTGAACCGTTCACGTATTTCAGGTATAGCCAGTGACAGCAATTCCTGCTCGCTTTCGTCCAAACGGCGCTTCATTTCCAGCGTCTGTGTCTGAATAATAACACCATTCATTACCTTTAGATAATTTACAAAGGCATATCCGTCATCCGAGGCGATACTAAATACATCCACATTGGTAATCGAAGAATTAACTACGGTCGATTTACTCTGATAATTATCCAGTTTATCGAGTTTAGCTTTAATCAATTGTGCGCGTTCAAAATCCAGTGAAGCAGCAGCAGCTGCGATACCTTCCTTTAACCTATTGGTGACGACAGAAATCTTACCATTTAAAATATCCTTAATATCGCTCAAATTTTGATCATAATCTTCTTCGGACTGATAGCCTTCACAAGGCCCTTTACAATTCCCAATCTGATATTCTAGGCAAATCTTAAACTTTCCTTTTCTGATATTCTCTGGTGTGAGTGCAAGGTTACATGTCCGAAGAGGAAATAACTCACGGATCAGATCCAATACGATATGCATCATACTTACAGAGGGATACGGCCCATAATAACGGGAGCCGTCCTTAATGTATTGCCGGGTCCAAAAAACCCGGGGGAAAGGTTCGTTCTTGATGACAATCCATGGATAGGTCTTGTCATCTTTGAGCATGACATTGTATTTTGGCTTATGCTTCTTGATTAATGAATTCTCAAGCAACCAAGCATCAATTTCGGTATCTACTATAGTAAAAGAAATACGGTTGATCTTACGGACCAAAACACGGGTCTTTCCATTCAATTGATTTTCATTGACAAAATAAGATCCCACCCGGTTACGAAGGTCTTTCGCCTTACCGATATAAATCAATTCATCATGTTTATCAAAATACTGATAGACTCCCGGTCGATGAGGTATCTTCTTTAATTCTTCTCTATAGTCAAATGTCAAAACTTTAAAATTAAAAAGTAAAAAACGGTTACAACCTATAAGCCATAGGGCTTATCGAACTAGGACCCTTATTCTTTAATCTTTGAAAAACAAGCTTGTATAACCAAAGTCTCCATACTCAGATCTGAAAAGTCAAAACAAGAAAGTGAAGACAGCTTGTAAGCCGCAGGCTTGTGCACGAGAATCTCAATGTTATCTACTCAATACCGAAAATTAAAATCCCAAACGATCATCCTTGAGTTTCGGATCCTCCTTGCTACTTGAGTCTGTAGATCCATCTTCGACATCAGAGCCACCACCGCCCCAATACTGGTTACAGTCAATGACACGGGTCAGTCCACCCTGAGGTTGTTCGAAATCACCTTTTGTATATTTTAAGTTTGAATCTTTGTAAACCTTTTGCATAAAGAAAGCAAACACCGGCATAGCTGCAGCAGCCCCCTGCCCATATTCCATTCGGTCAAAACTGATCCCTCGGTCTTCTGCCCCTGTCCAAACACCGGTGACCAGTTCTGGTGTAATACCAATAAACCAGGCATCGGAGTTATCATTGGTTGTACCCGTTTTACCACCGATCGGATTGGTGAGGTTATATTTCCATTGAATACGTCGAGCAGTACCCTGAGACACCACTTTTTTCAGCATATCCACAATAATATAAGCAGATTCGCTATTCAGGGCTTTCACTACCTTCGGTGCCTTATCATAGATAGGTGTCCCGTTTTTATCTTCAATACGTAAAATCGCTGTTGGTTCGATCCAGGTTCCTTGGTTAACGAAAGCAGAATAAGCACCAACCATATCAAAGACAGACGCTTCGTAGGCCCCTAAGGAAATAGAAGGGTAGTTTGGCACGTCGCTCGTTATACCCATACGTTTAGTCAATGCAGCAACCTCTGCCGCTCCTACTTCATGCACCAGGTAAGCTGTTGCAAAATTTTGTGAATAAGCTAAAGCCTTCGCTAAAGTAATCGGATTTCCTCCCTGTGCATTTCCTCTTGGTGTCCAACCATTGTATGTTTGTTGGTAATTCGGAATACTATAACAAGGTGAATAGCCGTTATCGATAGCTACCGCATAAGTAAACGGCTTAGCTGTGGATCCAACTTGTCGTGTCCCCATTTTAACCTGATCGTATTTGAAATGGTCAAAATCAATACCGCCAACCCAAGCTTTAATATGCCCTGTTTTTGGTTCCATGGACATCATTGCATTCCGTAGCATCAACTTGTTGTACTTAATGGAATCCATTGGGGTCATCATCGTATCCTTACTGCCTTTCCAGGTAAAGATATTCATCGGAACCTTCACATTAAAGGCTTTTTTGATCTCATCATCGTTCAATCCCTCCTCGCGTAAAATGCGGTAACGATCAGAACGTTTCATTCCACTGATCAACAACTTCGCTTTATCACCTTTGAACGGATCCCTATTTTTCCACTGCGCCGAAAATTTCGATTGTAGCTGCTTCATCCATTCCTTTTGGGCATCCTCAGCATACTGCTGCATGGACATATTGATGGTCGTATAAATCTTTAATCCATCACGATCTAAGTCATAAGGTGTACCATCAGCTCTGACAATCTTAAGATTAGCAAATTCTTTCTTAATCTGGTCTTTTAATACCGCCCTGAAATAAGGGCCTAATCCCTCACCATAATTTGCGATCTTGAGTTCTAGTCCGAGTGGTTTCTCCTTCGCATTAGATGCTTCTTCTGCCGAAATAAAATTGGCGGCAACCATATTATTTAATACCGTATTACGACGTATTTTTGATTTCTCAGGAAATCTCACCGGCGAATAGGCACCTGGACCTTTCAGCATCCCGACCAAGAGTGCAGCCTGTTCAGCAGTCAGCTTATCTGGCGTCGTATTGAAATAGGTCCGCGCAGCAGATTTTATCCCAAACGTATTGTATGCCCCAAAATCCACTGTATTAAAGTACATCGTAATGATTTCATCCTTCGTATAATTTCTTTCCAGGCGAACCGCTGTCACCCACTCTTGAAATTTCTGAATGATACGTTTTAGAAAGTTTTTCTGACGGCCATCAGAAAAAAGATTAAGCGCCAACTGTTGAGTTATCGTACTTCCCCCTTGCTTATTGCCCGTCAGCGTATGGAAGATAACCGTAAACGTACGGGAATAATCTATTCCTGAATGGTCATAAAACCGCTTATCTTCTGTAGACACGAGCGCTTTAACCAGATACGGCGATAATTCACTGTATTTAACATTCGACCGATTCTGTACATAATAAGTTCCTAATACTTTATGATCATCCGTAATGACTTCAGAAGCTAAATTGCTTTTTGGATTTTCCAAATCGCTAAACGAAGGTAATTTTCCGAATAACCCAAGACGTATACTCAATATAAATAGGAATCCAAGGGCTACAATGCCAATGATAACCTTCCAAAAATTGAACGTATATCGTTTAATATCGCCTTCTGTAAGTTGATTTTTTTTTGATACTCGTTTCATCTATTTACTAAATTTCATGTGCAAATATTATTCATCTATGCTTGTTTTCATTGGCATTTATGAATATGCTGCATTTTGTTTTTTTTAAGCTACATGGAATATCCAATCTTTTGATCCGTATGTACCTTTTTTAATTGGATATTTCGCTATTCCCTCTTACATAGACCTCAATATGATTTTAATGTCCACTCTATCAGATAGTGTGCCAAAGAATGCTTCATGGCAAAGGTATTACTAATTCATTCAAAAGTGTGCATTAAACCATGAAAATGTTTGCCTATCCGACATTAAACCCGTTCAATTAAACAGACAGCGTAGGCGACAACCCCCTCTTGCCTACCAATGAAACCCATTGTCTCGTTGGTCGTTGCCTTAATGGAAATATCATCTATATCTAGACCGGTCACTTCAGCTAATTTGATCTTCATTTGAGGAATATAAGGTTTGATCTTGGGTGCTTCAAGGCAAAGCATGGCATCAATATTACCGAGTTGATATCCTTTGGCCTGAATCAAACACATACACTCTTTCAACAACAGCAAGCTACTAATCCCTTTCCAACGCATATCTGTATTGGGAAAATGGTACCCGATATCCTCTAAGTTTGCTGCGCCCAAAATGGCATCACAGATAGCATGCACCAAGACATCGGCATCTGAATGACCAAAAGCTCCAGCATGATGTTCCAACTGCACACCACCAACAATAAATGGGTGTCCTTCTTTTATCTGATGAACATCAAACCCAAATCCTACCTTAATCTTCATTATTATAATTATATTATGAGAATACGTTTTTCAACGTAATAAATAAACTCGTTCTACGCCATTTATCCTGTAATAGCATACTAGCATACTTTCCATCATAAGCTGGTTATTTGCCTCAAGGGCCTGTCTACGCTTATGACGCTTCGTTGCTACGAAGATACCATTTTAGTGCCGATATTTTGAAATGGAGTTTTATTATCAGGCATAGTGTCCATGTAAGAATACGATGTAGTAATAAATGCATTGACAAACAAAATCTTCATACTTTCACAAACACTAACAGTCATGAAAATCGATTAATGGTTCTTTTTGGCCAATAAACCGATCTTAGTAAGCTCATGGATGCTTCAATAAAAAAATACGAATCAATAAAAACAGACTATGCAGAAAAAACAAAAGGGCTATTTCCAATGAAATAGCCCTCTCTAATAATTTATTGTCTGTTTGTTTTACGCAGATCCTCAAGTAAAAGGATCTATGCTTCCACTTCTTCAGGCGCAAACTGATCATACACCTCTCCGAAAGCATCATAGTCTTGATCACCGTTAGGCTCAAAAACCTGAATATCTTTGGATTTCGCGAAATCAACAATCTCAGTATTGACATTTTCATCAGCTACGACAACCATATCCGTAAAATGCAATGCACCTTTATAGATTGCTTCATAACTACCATCGCCATACACTTGCGCATCTGCAGCTTTAAAAGCACCTTCTGGCGCCATTTCAGCATACTTTGAACCCAATGTCCCTTTAAATTCTTCGTTAAACAAAGAATACATCACTTTTGCATCCTTAAATGTAGGATCATCTTTATACGTTGTTTTCACGTAAGCAGGTACCAAAGCAGAGAACCAGCCATGACAGTGTACTACATCGGGCGACCAGCCTAATTTCTTAACAGTTTCCAACGCTCCTTTACAGAAGAACACCGAACGCTCATTATTGTCTGCAAAGAATTCGCCATGCTCATCACTAAAAACTTTTTTACGCTGAAAGTAGTCCTCGTTATCCAAGAAATACACCTGCATCCGAGCTGCAGGCAGTGAAGCTACTTTAATAATTAGCGGATTATCATTATTATCCACAACAATGTTCAAGCCTGAAAGACGAATCACCTCATGCAATCTATTTCTACGCTCATTGATATTCCCAAAACGAGGCATCAAGATACGGATTTCAAAACCCTTCTCTTGCATCGCTTGAGGCAGTTGACGTGTAATTTCAGAAATTTTGGTTAATTCGAGGAAAGGCGACATCTCGTGAGTAATAAACAATATCTTCGTTTTTGCCATCTCCAGTTATTTTTATTTATTATTTTCGAACAGTAAAATCGGTCTACAAAGGTACAAAAAAAATACTTACCATGCAATTTACTATCAATCATCGTTTTATATTCCCAAAATAATATGCAACTTTGCGAAGAAAAAACTATTCAACAAAGTGGAAATTTTCAAAACGAAAGCATCCCTCCAAGCGCATCTCCAAAAAGCACGCTCGGCAGGTAAAAAGATAGCCTTGATCCCCACCATGGGAGCACTTCATGAAGGACATTTATCGTTATTAGATTATGCGAAACCCATTAGTGATATTCGTGTTTGTAGCATTTTTGTCAACCCTACACAGTTTAATGACCCCAAAGACCTAGAAAAATATCCGCGTCCAATTGAAAATGACATCAAGCTATTGGAATCCGTCGATTGTGACATTTTATTTATGCCAAGTGTAGAAGAAATGTATCCCGACAAAGATGAAAATTGGCATATTGATCTTGGTGAATTGGATCAAATCTGGGAAGGTGAAAAACGTCCGGGTCATTTTCAGGGTGTAACACAGGTGGTCTATAAATTGTTCACCTTAGTACAACCCGATATCGCCTGTTTTGGGCAAAAAGACTTTCAGCAAGTGATGGTCATCAAACGCATGATCGAGATCAAAGATCTTCCGATCCAATTGGCAATCTGTCCCATCATCCGGGATCAATATGGCTTAGCCTTGAGTTCACGGAATATGCGCCTGAGCGAAGATGGAAAAACAAAGGCCCTGGCACTTTCACGTTCATTACAATATGTGAAAGATCATATTTCGGACAATGCCAGATTACAAGAAATTAAGAATAATGCTTTAGCGATTTTGACAGATACTGCAGGAGTAACCGTCGAATATTTTGCAATCTGCGAAAGCAGCTCCCTGCAAGAAGTCCAACAGATTGATCCAAGCAAGCAACATGTTGCACTTGTCACAGCATGGGTAGAAGGTGTCCGTCTTATTGATAATATGATATTAGCTTAATAAAAAAAACTCTACCTTTGCGCCATGGTAATAGAAGTAATGAAATCCAAGATTCACCGCGTGAAAGTCACACAGGCGGAATTGAATTACGTGGGTAGTATCACGATAGATGAAGATTTGATGGACGCTGCAAATATCATCGCTAACGAGAAAGTTCAAATCGTAAATAATAACAATGGGGCCCGTCTGGAAACCTATGTCATTCCAGGACAACGCGGATCGGGCACGATCTGTCTAAATGGAGCTGCGGCTCGTCTAGTGCAGGTTGGCGATATTGTTATTATTATTTCATATGCTACAATGGATTTTGAGGAAGCGAAGCAGTTTAAACCAGCTTTAGTATTCCCAGATGACAACAATCATTTGATTAGATAGTATTGAGCGACATGCGCAATACTTAATAATAATTTTATCAAGTATACTTATATACTGCTAAATAAAAATCGTATTTTTGAAGCGTTACTCTAACAAGTAGCGCTTTTTTATGCAATCGAAAATAACAAGAAATCTGCGTCAGCTTATCGCATCATTCCAATTGGCTTTGATGTCGCTGATTATTCTTTCAGGTGTTATTTTTATGCACAAAGAGGTAAAATCAAATGGGGAAATCGTGATGCACACGCACCCTTATGATTTTACAAAGAAAGAAAAACCTCAAGAGACCGACGATCAGATCGATTATCTGAATGTCATTTATCAAAACAATTACGTACAGACCGATTTCATTATTCTCGAACTTCCAGTACCAAAGGAAATTCAGCTAACGGATTATTGTTCGATCTGTCCAGAAGTTACCAACACCACAAGCAGTCCTTATTACCTCCGGGGGCCCCCTTGCTTAGCATAACACAATTCATTTTATTCTGACGTACATCCAGTGAAATAGGTTAAGACAATGCTTTTAGCACTTGTCGCTATATTTATTTTCAGGTTCGCTAAAACGGAGTTAACGTCTTTGGTTTCAATAGACCATAAGTACAAAAAACGATGTCTTCATAATTAAAAAAGAAAGTGGACGAATTCCGCTCATATACTTATATCATAGCATCTTAGCAGGTTTCAAGACGAAGGCATGCCCTAGCTATACAATAAACCTTATCGAAGAGATACGAAAGACGAGTATCAAACCTAAGGCAAAAAAGTATACCCTATGGGAGCTATAAGCTTGTGCAGCCAAGATCTCAACACGAAATACTCAATACGATAAAAATGCTAAAGCAATACACGTTACTGGCTACACTATTGGCCGGAACATCCTCAATATATGCACAGTCACCATTGGAGGGATATTTATTCAATAAAAACCGGGAAGCCATTGCTTCGGGGACATTGACTATAAAAAATAGCAAATCAGCCACCACATCGGATGCTGATGGACACTTTAAATTCAATACTGTCGTTACCCCAAAAGTAACGTTAAATATCTCCGCTGTAGGCTATCGTTCGCTGACGAAAGTAATCTCTTTGGATACCTTAAATTCACCATTGCAGATCCAGCTTGAAGAAGATAACCTTAATCTCGATGAGGTGGTCGTCTCTGCAACCCGTTACGGTGTAAAACGTAAGGATGCTCCTGTTGTAGTCAATGTCATCGGTCCCAAGCTATTTAACGCCACACAGTCTGTAGCGATGTCTGAGACACTAAATTACCAGCCCGGCGTCCGTGTGGAAAACAATTGTCAAAACTGTGGTTTTTCACAAGTTAGGCTCAATGGTCTTGAAGGCCCATACTCACAGATATTGATTAACAGCAGGGCTGTATTTTCGGCATTAAACAGTGTCTATGGATTGGATCAGATCCCCACCAGTATGATCGACAGGATCGAGGTCGTGCGCAGTGGCGGCTCAGCACTATTTGGCGCCAATGCCATTGCCGGAACCATCAATATCATTACAAAAGATCCCGTCGAAAGTGATTGGCAGGTAAAGTCCACCAATTCACTGATTGGTGGCAAAAGCTGGGATAATACCGTAGACTTCAATACATCCCTTGTTGCTGAGGACCTAAATACTGGTGCAACATTTTATGGTATGCACCGCAATAGAGAATCCTATGATGTCAATGGAGATGGGTTTTCGGAGATCACCAAACTTCGAAACACCACCTTTGGCACCAAATTATTTTACAAACCAAGCGACCTCGATAAAATTACGGTAGATTTTAGCACAGTCAATGAATTTCGTCGTGGCGGAGACCAACTCGATAAGGCCCCGCACCTGACCCAGATTACCGAACAGTTGCAAACCAGTTCTATCGTCGGTGGAATTACCTATGACCGTTATTCCGAAGACTTTAAACACAAGATTTCGGCTTATGGTTCCGTCCAGAAAACCGTTCGTGATAGTTATTATGGCGGACTTGGTGGCGGGACGACGCTAGCAGACAGTACACTAGCATCCAATTCGTATGGTAAGACAAACGATATTGCACTGGTTGTAGGAAGTCAGTATACCTACAATTTTGAAAAAGATGTGTTTACTGCAGGGGTGGAGTTCTCCTACAATGACACACAGGATGAAATCCCCGGCTATAAGCGGACAATTGATCAGCAGAATAAAGGATTGGGAACCTATGCTCAATACGAATGGAAGCCCTTTGAGACATTTAAAACTCTGATCGGTGCACGATACGATTATACCTATGTCGATGGCAAATACAGCTTGGCTGGGATAAACCGCAGTTCGGATCAACGTTTCGGAACATTCAGCCCACGGTTGACGATCCTATATGATCTGACAAAAGATCTACAGTTCAGAGGTGGTTACGCACGTGGCTTCAGGGCGCCACAGGCATTTAACGAAGATATGCACGTGACTTCCATTGGTGGCAACCAGGTATTTGTCCTGATCGGTGAAAACTTGAAAACAGAATATTCCAATGCCTATACCGGGTCGTTTAGTTACAATAAGAACTTTGGAAATGTACAAACGAGCTTTCTAGTTGAAGGTTTCTACACCGACCTCAATAATCAGTTTGTCAATATAATGGCATCACAGAAGGATGGTTTGATCATTCAGGAGATGCAAAATGGCGAAGGTGCACGTGTATATGGTTCCAACATTGAAATCAATGTCGCCCCTTCATCGTGGTTATCGTTTCAAGCTGGCGGAACAATCCAACGCTCGCGTTATAAAAAAGACCAGCTGATCTACGAAGGTAAAGACGATTCGCACGATATCTGGACAAAGCAATATGTGCGTACACCCAATGTTTACGGCTATATGAATACAAATCTGAAAGCGACGAAGCGGTTCGCTGTCGACCTGACAGGAGTATATACAGGCAAAATGATTGTACCACATATCCAGCAAGACATCATGACGCTTAAAAATGCACATGATTTTGTTGAATTGAATCTTCGTCTGGGCTATACACTACCTGTACACAAGGATTTTAGTATTGAATTTTTTGGTGGCGTACAGAATATGTTCAACGCCTTTCAAAAGGATTTTGACAAAGGTGCGTTACGGGATTCGGACTATATCTATGGTCCTACACGTCCACGAACATATACCTTCGGTCTTCGGGTAGGACATTTTCATTAGGACATGCGTACTGGGACAAATTTCCCATAAACAAAAGGAGAACAATGAAATATTTTAGGAAAATAAGCATCCTGATGATCAGCTTACTTTATCCGCTCTTCCATTTTGGGCAAGAGCGGATAAATTGGGTCAGCTTTGAGCAGCTCGACTCCCTGCTGACTGTAGCACCACGGGAGACCCTAATTTTTATCCATACCGATTGGTGCAGCTATTGCCGAAAAATGGAACGAGAAATATTTACAAAGCCGGATCTCGTTACAGTGATTAATAAAAGTTACTATGCGGTCCAATTGGATGCAGAATCTGTGCAGGAAATTACCTTTGATCAGAGCATTTGGAAAGCAAAATCCGCAAAAAAAAGAACTGGACAGTATCATGCGCTAGCCTTACAGCTATTAAGTGGAAAACAAATGATTTTCCCGAGTATCCTTCGATTTGACAGCGAATTCCGCTTAAAAAATATACAACAAAAATACCTGAACTCAAAAGAGTTAAATGATTTTTTAGAATAATTTAACATATTTGTGTAGCGAAACCAAATGATAGTGCGTTTTGAGTTTTATAATTAATACACACTTTAAGAAATTATGAAAAATATCACGAAATTTTTAATGGCCCTTTTATGCCTTGGAATGATCTTCACATCCTGTAGTAAAGATGACACGGATTATAATGCTATAGAGGAGAAAATGAGGCAAGAATTGATCAGACAATATAAAACCAAGAAACAGCAGGCACAGGCAATAAAAGATTATGCAGCTGCAAAGTTTACTAACCCTAAATTCTCTTCAGACTCAACAGGGATATGGTATGAAGTCATAAGTGAAGGTACAGGTGATCCATTTGATTATACTACAGGGATTCCTAAAATCAGTGTAAACTATAAAGGTGAACTAATCGATGGAACCGTTTTTGCAGCGACAAAAGAAGGAACACCAGCTAACTACTCTAATTTAGTCTACACATACAGGGAATCCACACAAGGACAGTATCTAGGCGGATGTTGGTATTTTGCATTTGTTCCTGAATCTGTAAATAATAACGGTACTGACCAAAAAGTATATGGCCTACTTCCAAAAGGATTAAAAAAAGGATCTAAAATTAGATTGATTACACCATCCGTATGGGGTTTTGATAATAGAGCCTATAAAATTGGTGACGGTCCATCAATTCCTGCTGATTCTCCATTGGTATATACCATTGAAGTAGTAAGTATGGAGAAAGCCACTTCAAATTAAAATACATATTTTATTCTAGAAAGCCATTTTTATACTGAAAATGGCTTTCTTATGAAAAACAAAATAATACCATGAAAAAACTACTATCTACCTTATTCTTTGGAATAACACTGGCATCTATCTTTTTCGCTAGTTGTAACAAAGACAATTTTGACTATGCTGCTTGGGAAAGAGAGCAACTAGAAAAACAGCGCATTCAGGATTCCATCAACAGAAGACGAGTTGAAGAACAGTATCCTATTATCAAAAAATATGTTGCTGACAACCAGCTTCAAAACGTACAATACATTGATTCTTTAGGTCTGGCATACCAGGTTTTAGCTACTGGAGATGACGCTTCATACAGCTATTCGTTTAATTCAAACGGAGCAATTATTGCTCCTGATGCCACAGTGAAATATATTGGTAAATTCGTCCCAAGTGGCACAATATTCCAACAAACAGAAGAGGGAAAAACAGCGACATTAAATTTATCGAGTGTAATCACCGCTTGGCAGATAGCCTTTTTACCAAAATCAATTTCCTATAACGGTAAAGACATACCCACTGGAGGCCTAACGCCAAAAGGTCTGAAAAAAGGATCCAAAATCCGATTCATTACTCCGTCCCCTTGGGCTTACGGAGACCAAGGTAAGCAAGGCTCTTCGTCTTCAGATGTTTCAATCCCTGCTAAATCGCCTTTAGATTTTACAATTGAGGTTGTTGATATTAAAAACAAATAGTCTTCAAAAAACAAAATAGGTGTTCAAAAAAATTTTTTGAACACCTATTAATCATGCTATGAATAAGTTTTTATCGCCTATATTTTTAGGAATCGTAGCCCTCACTCTGCTGGCTATTAGCTGCAATAAAAGCGACGATATTCCTATTTATGATGCGACTGAGCAGTATAAGAAAGATTCCGTCCTGCTTAAAAATTATGTTGACAACAGGTTCCCTGATGCCCAGTATGATACAGAAACCGGAATTTGGTATGAGATGCTTGCCACAGGAACGGGTAGCTATAACTATAAAATAGTAGATACTCTAAATGCAAAACATCTTAAATTTTCTCCTACTGTAAAATATGTGGGAAAACTTCTGAATGGGAATATCTTTGATCAAACGGAAGCAGGCAAAACATCAACCTTCAACATTCGAACGAATACAGGCTATCAATATCCTTTCGACAGCACAATTATTCCGGCCTGGACATTCGCCTTTGCACCAAAGAGGATTGGAGACATGAAACTAGGCGGGCTAACCGAAAAAGGACTTCAACAAGGCTCCAAGATCCATATTATGGTCCCTTCCAGATGGGCGCATGGGAGTCTCGCAATGGGAAAAATACCAGCTAATTCTCCTTTAGATTTTGTTATCGAAGTTGTTGATATCAAATAGTATTCTCCAATACAAGGAGCAAGCAATATTTATAAAATACAAGTTTAAAAACGCCTAAAGCAAATGCTAACTTTAGGCGTTTTTTTATTTCTTCACTAATCAACAATATATTTTGTCGAATAAAACAGTATTATACATCCCCTTGGCTACTGGAAAATAGGAACTCGCAGTCTATTTTTTGTTGCGTCAGTCTTTTCAAACACCAGCCATATCCCTCCATTTTCATAAAGTATCACTATGGTATCTATGTGATGATAGGACGGCAATACTATAACACTAGTTCTAACCTATGATAAATCTAAATGACGGTTGAAATGAGTGTATAAGAAAGGTTTTTAAATAACAAAAGCTCGAAGTGGGGAACTCCGAGCTTTACCTAACCAATTATTAACCTAAATTATGAAAAGTTCTTTATATATTATTTTGTATATATCTTTCTGTTTTGATATATCAAAGGTAAGACACATTTCCGTTCATGTCAAGAAATTTAACAGCATTTAACGTTGTTAAAATTATGTTAAAACAATTTAGCACTTAATAACAAACAAACAGAATCTTTTTCAACTGCAATATTTTTAATCATTATGCAAGAGAATTGATAAATCAGTATTATCCATGCGGATTTGGTGCAAAATGAATAAATAAACATTCTGATGTAATGAATGGTTTCTTAAAAAAACAGTGATCAATAAAAGAAACACTTTCAATAAAAAGGAATAAATTTGTAGGTAGACACTGCAATGTATTAGGATCTACTATCCCGATAACGAGAACAGGAAACCATCCTGTTTTTTCAAACAACCTTGCGGATCTAATAAAAAGAAAAAATAAATACGGATGAAAATAGCTTTAGCACAATTGAATTACCATATCGGTAATTTTGAAGCAAATACAGCAGAAATAATTCAAGCAATCAACCAAGCCAAAGAAGCATCGGCAGACCTTATCATCTTTTCGGAGCTCGCCATTGGCGGCTATCCCGCCAAAGATTTATTGCGCAGTAAAGTATTTAAGCAACAGTGCAATGAGGCTATTCACCAAATTGCCGCTCACTGTAAGGAAATCGCCTGTATTATTGGAGCTCCGGTCACAAACAGTGATCCCGAAGGAAAGGAACTTTACAATACCGCAGTATTTATCGAACAGGGTGCTGTTCGAAATATCGTAAAAAAAGGCCTGCTACCCGATTATGATGTATTTGATGAATACCGCTACTTTGAACCCAACAAGCGTTTCGACTGCATCACATTGAATAGTGTAAAAATTGCCCTGACAGTTTGCGAGGATCTCTGGGACGACGATGAAGGAGGCAACTCCTATGTGGGAGATCCTATGGCCGAACTCCAAAAAGAGGACCCGGACCTTTTGATCAATATTGCTGCCTCACCATTTTCCTACACGCACTTTGATGAACGTGTCAAAGTACTCTTCCGGCAAGTCAAAAAATCCAACCGTCCACTAATCTATGTGAACCAGGTGGGGGCACATATGGATATTATCTTTGACGGCAGATCACTTGCACTTAGTAGTGACGGAACAAAGGTTGCCGAATTAAAACGATTTGATAATGATCTGCAGTATGTCACCTATCATCAAAAAAATATTACCTCAACCACGGCATCCATCAAAGATCCTGAAGCTGAAATTGCACTGATCCATGATGCATTGGTCCTAGGCTTGCGTGATTATTTCCGAAAATCAGGTTTCAAAAGAGCAATCCTTGGTTTATCTGGTGGATTGGACTCCGCCTTAGTCGCTGCCCTGGCCTGTGAAGCTCTAGGCGCTGACAATGTGCTCTCCATTTTAATGCCTTCCGTGTACTCCTCAGACCATTCGATCAAAGATGCCCTAGATCTGGTGACCAATACGGGTTGCAAACACCATATTGTCCCCATAAAAGATATCGCTTCGGCTTACGAGAGCACTCTTGCTCCTATTTTTGAGGGCTTAAAGCCTGATACCGCAGAGGAAAACATACAAGCGCGTGCGCGTGCGGTTATCTTGATGGCCATATCCAATAAGTTTGGTCATATCCTGTTAAATACTTCAAATAAAAGCGAAGCTGCCGTTGGCTATGGCACCTTATATGGCGACATGGCAGGCTCCATTTCGGTTATTGGTGATGTCTATAAATCGAAAGCCTACGAACTGGCACGTTATATCAATCGCGAGCGCGAGATTATCCCCATCAATACCATCGAAAAAGCGCCTTCTGCTGAATTACGACCTGATCAGAAAGACTCGGATTCACTACCAGAGTATGACCTGCTGGACAAGATCTTATTTGAGTTGATTGAAAATGAAAAGAGCGGTTCCGAAGTTGTAGCAATGGGATTCGAAAAAGCGTTAGTAGAGAGAGTAAGTAAATTGGTTAATAATGCTGAATTTAAACGTTTTCAGGCACCGCCAATCCTCCGGATCAGCCCAAAAGCTTTTGGCTCAGGAAGACAGATTCCATTGGTGGCAAAATATCCATATTAATTTTACAATTAGGATTAAACCATATTTATAGTTTTTTGTCTAACATTATAGAACAAATCCAGTGTATAGCACAGATAACAAATTGCCATAACGCTTTGGGCCATCGAAAGGTGGTACAAGCAGATAGATGAGAAATTAAAACAAGTTAAATAAATATAAAAGTTCCATATAGGCCATGAAACCATCATGAGTATAATGCTTAAAAGCAAAACAGTATATTCATGGTAGATTCATCACAGTTAATAAACAAATTACTACGATGAAAAAGATTCTATTATTTTTGGTGCTCTGCATCGCGCTTGCATCATGTTCGTCTTATCAATATAATACCACTCGGGTAGAAAAGATGGATTTCACTCCTTTCAAAACGTATGCCTGGCTACCGCCGGTAGACTCGCTTTCGAAATCTTATTTTGACAATGATATTGCCAAAACTAATATTTTGGATGCTGCAAATACGGCTTTAGAGGCAAAGGGACTCCAATATTCAAAAGATAATCCAGATTTATTATTCCGTTATATTACCATCGTCAACAACAAAAGCCGTTTGGTCTATGGCGGTGGCGGATATTATGGCTGGGGCGGTCCTTGGGGCTGGTACAGACCATGGTTCTCCCCTTACTTTTATGGTGGTGGATATTACCCTGTTGCAAAAGAACGTTATCGTTATGGTCACTTGATCATTGAGGCTATCGACCGCAAAACAAATGCGGTGATCTGGCAAGCACGCGGTTCAGGTGATGTGGATAATCCTGAAAAGGCGATCAACAACATCAGTAAAGTAGCAAAAGGTGTGATTGATTTGTTCCCCGTAAAAACATTAAAAAAATAAAACAGCACGCCAGCAAAATGGATGCTATTTAGCAGGGACATAAAAGCAAAAGCCTGGTTTCATCAGAAATCAGGCTTTTGCTTTTATTCACTAGATCGATGGTCGAAGTTTCAAATAAAATGGAACTTCCACACGGTCCTTTGATTTATTTTTGATCAATTCCGCAGCCAACCGTCCCATCATCTCAAAATCGGTCGATATTGTGGTAATACCGTTAAGGATAAACTTCTTCAATGGTGTTTCATTATAAGAGATCACGCCGACATCAGTACCTATGACTAATTTCTTTTGGATAATCTTGTTCAATAACTTGACGAGATCGTCTTCAATGATATTAATGTAGCAGGTCTCTTTGATCACCTTCTCCCGATGCAGGTCAGCAACCAATTCATGCTCAAAGGCGTATTGCTGACAAAACTTGTAAAAGCCCTTGATAATGGCTTTTGGAAAATCACTATGATCTGGAAAGACAAGCTTAAGCATTTGGTATTTACTCAAGGATTCATTTGCCTCCTCTAACGCGTTATAGATATCCTGTTCATAATTTTCATAGACCGCAGGAAACTCCCCCGGAACATCTTCAATAAACTTACCCAACAACATCAATTTCTCCGTCGGGATCTTACGGATAACATCTGGCGCTTTATCCCGTCCTTCTTTAAAATGTGGGAATAACACATAATGATCATATGTTTTGGTCAGACTTCCCAACAAGGTATTCAAATAGGATAGGTCGGAGTTGTAGACAAAGAGATCCAAATTGGCATAATCCCCCAGCTCGCGTGCAAAGGAGTCATAAACAATCTTTTTATGTGTGCTGAGCTTATTTAAAAAAAGGGCAATTTTGAGTTTAGACTGCACATCAATTTTATTGATGTAATATCCCTTTCCAGGATTAGAGGCAATAATCTCCTGATGTTTAAGATAACGGTAGGCTTTCTCGACCGTATCCCGGGATATGTCCAAATAGGTGCTCAGCTCATTGATCGATGGCAACATATCATCTTTCGACAAGATTTCATTTTTAACCGCATCGACAATCGTATTCGCTAGTTGTAAGTATTTGGGTGTGGCCGAAAAATCACTAATTTCCAGTGTTTTTAAAAACTGAGCTATTGCATTGGTCATATTCATGGCTTGGATATCTACATTATAAGCACGATAAGAAACTTTTAGGTTTCAATTGGTATATCCTCCGATTGAAATTACACACAAAGGAGCCTCTAGTCTCCTCAGTCAGAAGAATACACTAAGATACCTTATATACATCAAAAAATAGGAAATATCTTCCCTCAACTATCCTGCCCTTACCTGAATGAAAAAAATGGCAATAATAATTAACCAAGACATGAATTCTGTACTTTTGACTAGTAATCAAGTAATAACGTGTAAACCTGATATTTTATGAGCAGAACAAATATCGTCGTGCTAGGCAGTTCCAATACGGATATGGTTATCAAAGCCTCCCATCTTCCTGTACCGGGGGAGACGGTGCTAGGTGGGCAGTTTTTCATGGTCCCTGGTGGAAAAGGAGCCAATCAGGCTGTCGCCGCAGCCAGAGCTGGTGCACAGGTATCTTTTATTGCCAAAGTTGGAAACGACATCTTTGGTCAACAAGCCATTAGCCATTACCAGCAGGAAGGCATTCAGGTTGACACAATCTTTCAGGATCTGGAAAACCCCTCCGGTGTTGCACTTATATCTGTAGACGCACAAGGTGAAAACTGTATTCTTGTTGCACCTGGATCAAATGCAGCGCTGCTACCACAAGAAGTGTTAGCTGTTCAGAACGTCATTCGCGAAGCAGCGGTAGTGCTCATACAGCTGGAAATCCCCATAACAACAATAGAAGAAGCCAGTACTATTGCAACGCAGCACGATACCAGAATTATCTTAAATACCGCTCCTGCACAGCCACTTCCAGACAGTATTTTAAACCGAATTGATATCCTGATATTAAACACATCTGAAGCGCAATATTACACCCAAGTCATGGTTGAAAATTGGGAGACAGCTCGTCTGGCTGCCGATGCGATCAGTCAGAAATGTCCAGGCACTATTATCATTACTATGGGCGCAAAAGGGTCACTTATCAAGGAAGAAAACAACTATTTCCAAGTCCCCGCCGAAAAAGTCAATGCAGTTGACAGTACAGCCGCCGGCGATACCTTCTGTGGCGTTTTGGCCAGTGCCATCGCTAGGAATATGCCTGTCATAGATGCCGTTAGACTGGCTTCAAAAGCTGCTGCAATCTCCGTTACACGCCTAGGAGCACAGACCTCTATTCCCTACTGGAAGGAATACAATACAGCATCCAATTAAAACCTTCTATAATCAATTATTCATCCTATTTAAATCAACATGTCTATTCGTATTTTTTTATCAACAACCGTCTTGCTTCTGACGACCATCCAACTGAGTATAGCACAGCTGATCACAACAGCGGCGATACCAAAAGTAGATTACGTTGTGCCTTCTCAATATGATCTCGCGATTCCTCAAACTGATATACTGAGCGGTTACCTAGGCAATCGTTACCAGCTCAACCTGGAAAAGAGGCTCCTCCAAGTCGATGAAGAGGGCTTATTGGAAGGTTTTCACACCCGACCAGGAAAGCAACGCTGGATCGGTGAACATATTGGCAAATACCTCGAAGCAGCGGCCAATACCTGGCTTGTCACCAAAGATAGCCGGCTGAAACAACAGATGGACCGGATGTTTCATCGCTTGCTTGAAACACAAGGCGAAGATGGCTATCTCGGCACCTACCTACCCGAAAACCGTTGGACGTCATGGGATGTTTGGGTACACAAATACGACCTCTTTGGATTGCTTGCTTACTATGGCGCTGTAGGTGATCCAAAAGCATTGAATGCCGCAACACAGATCGGAGATTTGCTCTACAACACCTTCGGCGATACCCCCGGCAAAAAAAATATCCTCAAATCTGGATCACACGTGGGTATGGCAGCCACCTCTGTCATTGATCCCATGTTGGATTTATACCGATGGACCGGAGACAAAAAATACCTTGATTTTTGCCGTTATATCATCCGTGCCTACGACTTCGAAGGTGGCCCAGCCATCGTCACCTCCATTTTAAAACATAAACGTGTGGACAAAGTCGCCAATGCCAAAGCCTACGAGATGCTTTCCAATATCGTCGGACTGGTGAAAATGTATCGGTTAACCGGCGATAAAGATCTTTTGAATGTAATCAATTACACTTTCGATGATATCAGTGCCAACCGTTTGTTCGTAACCGGTACGTCAAGCGACCATGAACGCTTTCAGGATGATCATTATTTACTGGCAGATACTTCAGCACACATGGGTGAAGGTTGCGTCACCACCACCTGGTTACAGTTCAATACACAGCTATTCTCCATTACCGGCGATTTAAAATATTACAATGAAATCGAGAAGACAATTTACAACCATCTACTGGGTGCCGAAAACCCACAAACAGGTTGTGTGAGCTATTATACGCCACTTATTGGCGAAAAACCTTACCGCTGTAATATCACCTGCTGTTTGAGCAGCGTCCCTCGCGGGATCGCACTTATTCCTTACCTGAATTTTGGTCAATTAAACCATATTCCAACCATATTGCTCTACGAGCCGGCACAGATCAAGGAAAAGATTAAAACTTCATCACAACAGACAATTCCGCTGGAGTTAACCCTGACGAGTGAGTTTCCACGAAAAGGTACTGCGACTTTGCAGGTAAACCTCCCACAATCAGCACAGTTCCCACTACAATTACGGGTTCCGGAATGGGCGACAAACTATACCGCAACAGTAAATGGAAAAACCTACAAATCTGAACCCAACCAGCTCCTAAAAATAGTGCGTCAGTGGAAAGACAACGATAAAGTCAGCATATCTTTTGATATCCGAACAGAAATCGTCAACGGTGGAAAGACCTACCCCGGAAGCTTCACCTTAAAAAGAGGACCACAGATCTTTGCATTAGATCAGTCGTTAAATCCACAAGTAGATTTCGAAACAGCTAAATTGGTTTACCCCGAAAAGGCGGCGATCAAGCTCACCGAAGCGCAGGATAAGTTGCCTAAAAATTGGGTGGGTACTTTGGCTTATTCAACCGATATCAGTACGAGTGACAATAAGAAACAATCTATTCTCCTGGTACCCTATGCGGACGCAAGTCAGACTGGTGGTTTTTCTAAGGTATGGATACCAACAATAGGACGATAGTAAACGATAACTTAATAAATTAACGGATCAAATATTACCCTATGTTTATTGTAAGCAGCTATGCACAGGCCATATTTTTCTGCATCATCACGATGCTTTGCTGGGGTTCCTGGGCAAACACTCAAAAATTAGCGAACAAAAACTGGCGCTACGAGCTTTTTTATTGGGATTACATACTAGGTATTTTTCTGCTTTCGCTGATCTTTGCCTTTACATTGGGTAGCCATGGCGAGCTCGGCAGGCCTTTTATTGCGGATCTGAAACAGGCCGAATCCCAGCATATTTTCAATGCCCTATTGGGGGGAATTATTTTTAATGCCGCCAATATCCTTCTTTCTTCAGCCATCGCGCTAGCGGGGATGGCTGTGGCATTCCCCGTCGGTATCGGGACTGCATTGATTTTAGGTGTACTGATCAACTATATTGCTGCAACCAAAGGAAACCCTACTCTCCTATTCATAGGGGTCATCTGTATCGCTATTGCCATTATCATCAATGCCATTGCATACAAAAAAGTAACAAAAACACAGAACAACCGCTCTTCCAAAGGGCTATTATTAAGCCTCCTGGCGGGGCTTCTGATGTCGCTTTTTTATCGCTTTATTGCTTCTGCTATGGACCTTGATAATTTTGAGGCACCTGCAAGCGGAAAGATGACTCCATATACCGCCGTATTTATCTTTTCCGCGGGTATTTTATTGAGCAATTTTATTTTTAACACTTTGCTGATGAAAAAACCATTAAATGGTCCTCCTTTGAGCTATAAAGAATATTTCAACGGAAATTTTAGCGTACATACTGTTGGTCTCCTAGGGGGTATCATCTGGGGGATTGGCAACTCGCTCAACCTTATTGCGGCTGGTAAAGCTGGGCCAGCCATTTCCTATGGACTGGGACAGGGTGCAACATTGGTCGCTGCACTCTGGGGTGTATTTATCTGGCGGGAATTTAAAGGTGCCTCCAGGCAGGTCGTTTTATTACTAACGCTCATGTTTATCTTATTTATTATCGGACTTCTGCTTCTTATTGAAGCGGGTAAATAATCTCTTTAGAATCGCTTATCATGCAACAGATCAACAAATTTTTCCTCTCAATACTATTCTTGCTTTGTGTCTTCAGTAGCAGAGGCCAGTCCGAAAAACTAGCTATTGAAATTAAGACTACTTATGCTGACTGGCTTGCGAAACCAGGAGATCAAGTCATTTTTGATATCAGTATCCAGGCTAACGGGCAACCCTTCAAAGGTGATAGTGTTTCCTATGAGATTGGGCCCGAAATGGTAAATCCCTTTGTCAAAGAACAGATTCGAGATTTTTCAGGACATTTTAAAAGTGACGCTTTTACCTTAAAAAAGCCGGGATTTTTACGCTGTACAGTCGTCGTAACCCAAAATGGAAAGCAGACAAAAAAACTCTGCACCATCGGTTTCTCACCCGAAAAGATTGTGGCAACACAGCATACACCTAATGACTTTGATTCTTTTTGGGATAAGGCTATTTCGGAACTCAAATCTGTTCCCATGCTGGCAACGAAGACCTTATTGCCAGACAAAAGCACAGTGGAAGTTGATGTCTTCCGAGTATCTTTCAACAACATCGGAAACAGTAAAATCTATGGAATACTTAGTGTCCCTTCCGATCCGGGCAAATATCCCGCCGTCTTACGTGTACCTGGAGCTGGGGTCCGTCCCTATGGTCCGGAGATTGAACTGGCCTCCAAAGGGATGATTGTGTTGAGCATCGGAATACATGGCATTCCGGTGGATTTAGATTCCGTCGTTTACAAAGATCTCGCTGCCGGAGCCCTGCGTGCATATTATAACAATAACCTCCAGGATAAAGATCAATTTTACTATAAACGGGTTTATTTAGGTTGTATACGGGCCAATGACTATCTATCCTCCCTGCCAGAATGGGATGGAAAAAACCTGATCGTCATGGGGGGAAGTCAAGGCGGTGCCCTAAGCATCGTAACCACCGCATTGGATAAACGTGTTACAGCGGTAGCTGCACTTTATCCTGCACTATCAGATGTCACGGGTTATCTGCATCATCGTGCAGGTGGATGGCCTCATTATTTTGCCCCCAACAACTACAGCGTTTTGAAGAAGATCAATGGTCTTGAAAATACACTCTCCTATTACGATGTGGTCAACTTTGCCAAAGGTATCCGTGTACCGGGTTTCTATTCCTGGGGATTCAATGATGTCGTATGTCCACCAACTTCCATGTATGCGAGTTATAACGGTATCAGTGCACCAAAAGTATTACGCATCTATAAGGAAACCGGACATTGGACGCATCCCGATCAAAAAAATGAATGGTTCGATTGGATAAAGAAACAAACCGAAAAAATGAAATAACTAAAAACGGAATCTAGTATCATTAGATTCCGTTTTTCCCTAAAGTACCCCCAGTAGATATCGATAGTTCTTTTCTATCTTTTTCTAAGTATCAATACATTGGTTTCAATCCCATTTGTCCTTTAACACATCAGTTTTTACCGCTAGAAATACACTCATCTTGCGCAATTTTTAAGCCTCTCCGGCAAGATCTATTCCTCTTGACGGCCAAGTGCAATCCCAACTGTCCTGATAAGGAATTCGTTTATTTCACAAACAGTTAGCACGCTATCGCTATTGTGGCCCAATATGATCAATGGGAATATGCTGCTGTGTCGCTTGGCTTTGCAAGGTTTTCTTTAAATCTTTTAAATTCATCCTCTGGTAATCTTGCTTTAGACTAGGCAGATATTTCGCCGCATTACTTTGATCCCAGGCCAACCATTTTCTTTTTCCTTTTAAGGTTCGTTTGCAATTATAAAAGCGGTTATCCTGAAAAACATTTCCACTTGGTCTCCCGCCACGATCGAATTGTAAGGCCAGTTCTGGATAGGCACTACGATAGGGATCCATCAGATAACGTACACCGACCAGGCGATCATAAAACAGATTGCCCGATCCATATACATTGAGCTTCTTCAACCAGTTTTCCAAACGATTGTCCACACGAACGGCCCACCTTCCCGCAGCAACAAATAAGTTATTGACATACCTGTTATCTGATCCGCCCCCGATAAATGCGGATCGCTCGCCCGCATTCACAAAAATATTCCCAACGACTGTCGTTCCACTGGAAGCATCGTCGTGGTATATCCCTGAAGTTCTTAGTTTTTTCGGGATGTTTGCCAGCAAATTATACTGGATGAGATTATTTCGCTCCGAAGGATCCCGTCCAATATAAATCGCGCCTTGATCGTCAACTTCCTGTGCCACATGATGGATGTAATTGTATTCAATTGTGTGTGCATTGCCGTGGATAAGAATGGCCATACTTGGCAAATCTGCGATCTCACAATTTTTGACCACATTCCCTACTCCATAGAGCGCAATTGCTGGGCGATAGGATTTTTCCAGACGATTCAAATCCGAGAAAACGCAATGTTCAATGCGATTGTTACCTTTGCTGAGTTCCAAACGATTTCCACCTGATAAGGAAACACCACCTGCGCCCAAGCGATAAAAATGACACCGACGGATCACATTGGACTCTCCACCCTGATGATCAAATGTGGGATGACTATAGATATGTTGATGAAGGTCACCGATACTGTTATCTTGTGGTTCTCCTGAACCCTCATGTTGCATCTGCTCAAAGGGCTTGATTCCAAATCCGACGGCAATACCCAAACTGCCTAAATTACGGAATGTACAGTCTTCGATGAGCACCTGTTTCGTGTCCCGCATATAAATCCCCATCCCTCTGGATTCCTCAAATTGAATACCTTTGATTTGTACAAATTCGGCTCCGATCAGACTAAAAAAAGGTTCATCCAACACGGAATAGCTCAATTTTGTAATTGGTTTATCCTGCGCGAATGACATCGTACCCAACTTTCTGTCTACATAAAACTCACCCACAGTATCCAGTTCGGCCAATAGGTTGACACCATACCATTGTCTATATTTTTTCTTGTAATCAAAGCCATATAGGGTCGGTTCACGCGTTGTAATGGTCCGTTTCTCCTGGTCGATGCTCTTCACACGAACCATATCGTCAGCATATCCCCATTTGAAATAACCGGCGACCCAAGGGTCATCCTCTTGTGCCCACCGATCAATGCGCGGATCCTTATACCGAAAAATTCCACCCCGATGATTCAGATCTTTATTTCGTGGAATAGAACCCGCATCGATAACCTTACCCATGGCAACCATCCCATGATTGGGCCAACGCGCAAGATGGAAGGCTGTGCCATTGACAAACAACTCGCCTGCGGCATTGCCACTTGCACGGGAGAAACCAACGTTACGCAATTTACCCAGATCCCTTACTCCATGTTGTAGCAGATTTATCTCGTAATAACTGATAACACCGCTTTCACGTAGCTTGTTCAAAGCTGTCGGAGCCAAATCCACTGAACCTTTAAAAGTGACGGACTCTTTACCATAGGCCTGAATCAGGGTGTTATTATCCTTGCCGTCCAGTGAAATTCCATGTACAAAAGCGTACGTTCCTTCCCGTACCTGTATAATTGCCATCCCCTCATGATCCGTAGTTCTCCGCTCCCGAAGCAAAGCGATTGCGCGCTCCAGACTTGCTACCGGACGATCCATACAGCCTGTGGATTTATCATCACCGTTCATGGCGACAAACACTTCCAATTGCGCATAGGCAGCCACAGTAATCAAACTCAGCAAACAATAGACAAATGCGATACGGATGGATCTAAAATAATTAGGGTATTGTGTCATAACAGGGCATTTAGTTACCGGGCAAAAGGATCATTGCGGTCCATAACGGACTATATGGTTTTGATAAAGTCAATCATCAACCGCACATACTCATCAAATCGCGTAAAAGGTAATGTTTCATAGCGATCATAAATATCGTGATAGGCAGCGATGCCCCCTAGTGTATAGATAAAAAATGATGGAACTCCTTTCGCATAAAAAGGATAGTGGTCACTTCGGTTCATCGGACCACGTACTTTGACTTCAGGTAGATACTTTTTCTCCTTATTAATGGCCACCAATCGTTCAAATTGGTCTTTAAAGATCGTACCATTGACGACCTGAATTCCATCGTCCCCTGTTCCGGCCATATCAAAATTGAGTAAAAACTTAATTTTCCGCAGATCGACGAGTGGATTATTCGCAAAAAAAGTGGAACCAAGCAAACCGCTTTCTTCGCCTGAAAAAGCTAGGAATACGGTATTATATTTTGGTGGATGCTGCCGATAGTGGGTTGTCAGATATAAAAGCAGTGCTGTACCACTGGCATTATCATTGGCGCCTGTAAATACCACACGTTTACCGATGGCACCAACATGATCATAATGTGCTGTGATCACAATCAAAGAATCGGATTTACTCGTACCCTTTATCATCCCACAGACATTATTGGTCAGGTAATTTTCTTGAAAAACCGCATGTACCTTGAGCTGTATAACCTTTCCCTCTAGTGGGATAACACTGTTGTTTTTCACATAGACAATTGGTCGATTAAGTTGGTTTGTAGCACCGCGCCAAAGCAATTTCTGTTCGGTCTGTACCAAAATTCCTTTATAGTACCCCCCGGATGCAATGCGCAGCAATGTCATCCGTAACTGGTCGGCCTTCATCGTTGCTAAGGCGGCACGCTCATCCACGACCAGAAATCTATCCTTGAATAGCGGGTTTTGAATCAACTGATCCAAAGCGACGGGATCTGTAGGAACCGTAATTTCGGTCAGCATAAATTTACCATTGACGGAAGGACTTGCGGCCTCAATCAGTGCCTGCTCGCCCAGTTTGAGTTTTCGGCCATCCACCACTATTTTTACGTCTTTCGGAAAAACATTTGCGGGCATTGAAAAAGGCTGATAATAGCTAGTACCCAAAGGTAAAAGTCCATTTTTTTGATACTCAGCAGCAATAAAAGCTGCTGCCTTTCCGTCACCGTCAAATACATAGCCCCTTCCAGCATAAGCCTTTGATGCTAAAACCTTTACCACGGACCGCGCATAATCGACCTGCGCACGCAGCGAGAAGATGCCACTGAGCAAAAGAATAAACAAATAAAAAATCTTAGTTTTCATGAGAATTAACAATCGGTAATAAAATAAAGGATGCATATTTACCCTGACAATAAATTCGTTGTTCCTGCTTTTTGAAGTCGGCATCCGACGCCTCATAAATATTCATAAACTGCTGTGGATTTCGATCCACCAACGGAAACCAGGAGCTCTGCACCTGCACCATAATCTTGTGCTCTTTTTTGAACACATGTGCTGCATCCTGCATATCAAAGCGAATTTCGTGAATCCGGTTGGGTTTCATCGTCTCTGGATGGGAAAAACTTTCTCTATACTTGGCCCGCATCACCTCGGCACGAATCAGACATTGACAATCGGAAAGCTTATCGCCTTTTGCATGCGGATGCACATCAATTAATTTAACGACGAAATCAGCGTCCGTACCGCTGCTACTGACAAACAAGTTTGCCTGTATATTACCCATTAATTTAAGGTCTTCGGCCAAAACATCGCTTTCGAAAACTAGCACATCCGGTCGCTGAGCCGCAAAATATTGATCTTCATACATATATTTATATCCCCTTAAAACCGTTTTCTCTCGTGTATAGGGAACAGGTTTATTGGGATCTGAATCATAGGATACGTAAGACGAAGGTGTCTTCGCAGCTTGCTGAAAACTCAATTTCATCTCCGGCGTAAAAAATAGCGGTTGTAACTTGGTACTGACAGTAGGCCAAGTCTCGTGCGTGGACCATTTGTTCTCACCAGTCACAAATATGGTAGCTGCAGCGAGCGTATCTTTTCCTTTTGCTTTAAGATGATTGACAAAAAAGGGTAGTTCGATTTCCTTGCGATAATAAACAGCCGTATTCTGGCCAAAGTCCAAGCTATCCAAATTCCGACCTGTTCCCTTGGTCCAGGAGCCGTGATACCAGGGGCCCATCACCAGTTTGACACGATCTGGTGCTATTTTCCGTAAAGCCGCATATGTTTTCAGTGGACCATATAAATCCTCCTGATCAAACCAACCTCCGACTACAAGGACCTGTGGCTTTACTTCACGGATATGAGGCAAATAAGCCCGATCTTGCCAATAGCCGTTGTAATCGGCATTGGTCATCATGTCATTCCACAATATACTCTCGCCCTTCAAAAAACGCGTATTCAGATTTTTGAGTGCTCCAGCTTTGAGAAAAAATGAATAGGCATTGTCTGTTCCATAACCCGAAAAACCTGCTGATCCTCTGATCCCGATGGAATCTCGTTTCTTTCCGAAAGAGGAAAGAAAGGAAAAACTCCCCATCAGCATAAAAGCACCATTGTGATGCCGATCATCCCCAAGAAACCAATCGGTCACCGGTGCTTGCGGAGAGACGGCCGCCAATGCGGGATGCGAATCAATCAATGACATGGAAGCATACATTCCTGGAGAAGAAATGCCCCAAACACCCACTTTCCCATTGGACTTCAACTGTCTGACGAGCCAGTCAATGCTATCGTACGTATCCGTGGATTCATTGGTCTGTGCTGGACTACCTTTGACGGTATAGGGCCTATTGGCAACAAAATCTCCCTCAGATTTATACTTACCCCGCACATCTTGGTATACAAAGATGAATTTTTCTTTTGCAAACTCCATACTGGGACCAATTGGAACACGAAAGGACTGTTCTCCATAGGGCGCTATGCTATACGGCGAACGTGTCATCAAAATCGGATAGCTTATCGAGGTATCCTTTGGGATATAAATGGCCGTATAGAGCTTGACCCCATCCCGCATCGGGATGTAGACCTCCATTTTGGTATAATGTGCATAGACATATACGGAATCTTGCGCTGTATTCTGCGCGGAGACTCTTGTCATTGACAATAAAAAAATCAGTACCCAATAGCATCGCATCATATTTCTTTTTAGCGGATTATAGAATCAGCTCAGGGTTTTATCTTTTTGGAATCCACTGCAACGAGCTCCTTCTTACCCTTTGCCCCTGACTGCTTCACTTGCAACAGTGAATAACCATTTACATCATCAAAGACCAACATCGGTCTATACTCCTTCTCTTTTAATTTCAACACGACCCGGTCAAAATGTATATTTTCCGCATGCCGTATATAGAATCCCCATGCTGGAAGTTCTTTAAATTGCGAAAACTCAGGATAAGCCGCCTCCATCTCCGGAATACTGTCCAGTTCAGCTTTACTTGTCCCCCGATGGGCATAATTTGGATTTGCTCCCCCCGGATAAGTGATTTCTATATTACGGAATGTCACATTGCGAATGGGTGCATCTTTTAGCCCGACAATACTTGATGGGGAGGTATTTCTCGGATTATCCTCAATAGGCCCCTCATAAGGATAGCCGCTATCCGGTTTATCTTTTGCGACTTCCACCTTTACATTCTGAATCAGAATATTATTGATAGACCCTGTTCTTCCCTTATTCCAACGTGCGCCAATACGCAGGTAAAAGGGATTTCCGGTATTAAATGCAGAAAGGCTGTCGACAAAAATATCTTCCACAAGTCCTCCATCGGGCGTGGCAATTGTCAATGCCGAACGAAAGGTGTCATATACCTTGTTATTAATGATCCTGATATTCTTATACCCCCCAGCAGATACAGTTCCAAATTTGATTCCATTAGCACTAGAACGTGCCGTACAGTTTCGGATTTCTACGTCTTCACAGATCTTGGCAGCATCGTGAGATTTTAGGCAGATGGCATCATCCGATGCATCGATAAATGAATTCAACAACTTAAAATTTCGGCAGTCTACGATATCGATACCGTCATTATTCCAAAAAGCTTTGCTGTCAACTGTAATGCTGTCAACAACCGTATTGACACATTGATCATAAACCTGCACCCAATCGGCTGAATTTCGGATCGTGATACCATGAATATGCACATTTTCACAAGACCGCATATAAATCGCTTTTGGTCTTCTATTCCGTGGACGATCATAATCCAGCGGGTCTTTCAGCACACCACTCTGAATCTGTGCCAACAGAGTATAGGCGACCTCCCGACCTTGCCCATCGATGACACCTTTGCCTTTTATCGTCACATTATTCGCTCCATTGGCATAGATCAATGCACAATTGGGCACATCAATATTATAATCGTAAATATTGGTTGAGCCCACCAATATAGCTCCTTCTTCCAATTGGATATGTACATTTTCTTTCATGACAAGTGTACCAGTAAGATAGCGTCCCACATAAAACCGTAAGGTTCCACCACCTTGCTCGTGAATAAAATCGATCGCCCGTTGAATGGACGTTGTATTGAGTGTTATTCCATTCGATTTGATGCCAAACAGAGAGGCATTATATTCTTTGGCATTTAAGGTCAACATCCCCCCACATAGGAAGATCATGACCATGATGATATTGATTTTCATATTCTTTCCCATTTTAGATAGATTTTCCATTAGCCAGGCGGCTGTTTTCTTTCGTCAGCCCCTGGTTTCCTTCGCTTTCGACCAACGCTCTCTCGATGGCCCTAAAAAAGATATTGGACAGGATTACTTTATTGGAATTTCTAACGTATACGCCAATACCGCCCGGACAATTAATATCCAGACCCTGGAATGTCACATCTTCACATCGATCGACAAACTGCGCTGCCCCCGGCAGATTCAGTTGCATGATACCTTTTACCTGAATCTGTTTGGAGTCTTGCAAATAAATCAGACTGATATCTTCAGGTTGATCTGATAATGTGATGTATCCTTTTTGACGCAATGCCGTTAAGTGGGTTTGCAACAATTGTTGCTGCCCGTCAATAACGCCTTTTCCTTTGATCTGAATATTGGATTGGCCAACAGCGGTGATCAGCGCTCTTTTTCCATTCAGGCTACTGTAGTCGAAAACATTGCTGCTCCCCAACAATACAGCCCCTTCATGCAATTCAATGGAAACGTTGGATTTTAAGCTAAAAGAGCCAGTTAGGTAACGCCCTACATAAAAATGTAATGTTCCGCCGCCTTTTTTGGCGATATAGTCTATGGCATATTGAATGGAGCCCGTGTTATTGGTTATTCCATCGGACTTACATCCAAAAAGAGATGCATTGTAATCCTGAGCGAATAACCTAAAACAGCTCGCCCATAAAAAAACTAAAAATAGATACTTTTTCATGATACGCGATCTAATTGGTTTTGATTTCTTTTGACTGATGTAAATGGAAACTATCCTTCAATACTTGTCCATTTAGATAGGATTTAAAATCCCAGACTCCCCCCTCCAGATCATCGGCGACAATCGTCGGGCGATAGTCGGTATTCTTTATGCGAAAGGATACGTTTTTCAGATTGATCTGTTTTGCATGACGTATGTATAGTCCCCAGGCCGGTAGTTCCTTGAATTGTGAAAACTCAGGATAAGCATTGGCCATCTCTGGGATCCCATCCAAGGATTTCGGATCCGTACCACGATAAGCGTAAAGGGCATTTCCACCTCCGGGATAGACCATTTCAATATTTTCAAGGGTAACGTTTTCAATCTTATGATCGGGCAGCCCTATAATGCTTGCCGGCGAAATGTTCCGTGGCATATCTTCGACAGGACCTTCATAGCTATAGCCCAGGTCAGGTTTATTTGCCGGCACCTCGGCATATACATTCCGGATGGTGATATTCTTCATAAAAGGCTTCTTGCCTTTGCTCCAGCGGTCACCGATACGCAGGAAAATAACGTTCCCGGTATTGATGCTGCGTACGCCATCCACCAGAATGTTTTCGACGAAACCGCCGTCCACCGCAGCAAAGGTAATAGCGGATCGATAGGTATCATAAACCACCAGATTTTTGACAACAAAATTTCGAAAGCCCCCACGGGACACTGTCCCAAATTTTAAAGCACTGGCACTTGAGCGGGCGGTGCAGTTTTCGACAAGTACATTTTCACAGACAGCATTCGCATCATGAGATTTAAAACAGATAGCGTCATCTGCCGCATCAAAAAAGCAGTTCCTGATGACTACATTCTTACAGTCCACCACATCGATACCATCATTGTTCCAATACGATTTACTATCTACGTAAATGCCTTCGACATGAAGATCTTCACATTGATCATAAGTCTGGTTCCAGCTTCCTGGATCCCGTAGCGTAATATCCTTTATCACAACATGCTTACACTCTCGGAAGTAAATATTTTCCGGGCGGTTCCACTCGCGCAGACGATCGAGTTTCAGTTCATCCTGTACAATTCCTTTATGCACATTCTGAAGGGCATTCATTGCCGTTTGAAATCCACGTCCATTGATCGTTCCCTTCCCTACGATGCCAATATTGTGCTGCCGGATGGCATAGATCATCGACTGCCAGTTGACCACTGTATCTTTATAATAATCGAAGGGATTGTTTGACCCCAGTAGGTTTGCGCCCTGCTCGAGATGCAAAGTCACATTGGATTTTAAATAAAACGATCCGGTAACATAATTGCCGGGGGTAAAGCGCAATGTTCCCCCTCCTTTGTTCGTAATATAATCAATGGCAGCCTGAATAGAACGTGTATTAAGTGCCTGGCCGTCGCCATTGATACCAAAATCCATGGCTTTATAATCCTGGGCAACCGCCAATCGAAACGTCAGCGCCTGGATGATAATCAAAAAAATAGGTAATATCTTCATAAGTTAGCTTGTATATAAAGTAACTGGACCGATCAGGCCCATCGACTGCATTTCTTGTTCTCTCCCCTTGCGGTTGACCCAATACTGGGCATTTTCATTGTCCTTGAGTGTTTTCATATAATTCCCCATGGTTGTGGTAATGCGAATTTCGATTTGGTTATCGCCCTGTTTTAGGCTCCCTATGAGATTATGGATCCGTCTTCCATACCATTTTACCCCAAGTGATTTTCCATTGACAAAAACTTCAGAGACACCCGCTACACGACCTAAATTCAACAGAACATTGTCCCCCGCTGACCAGGAAAACGAACGCCGATAAATGGCCGTTCCCGAAAACCACATCAAACGCTCATCGTCTTTAAAATCAACTAGACGAGATAGGAGAATTTGTTTCGAACTGCCCTCCTGTTTATGCAGCAACTCAACATTCCACTGGCTACTCAAATCCAGGGTATTGTTTCCCGTAGTGTACAGCGGTTGCCAAATATCCCCCACACGATGCTGATCAAATACAAAAAGATAGGCATCTGTAGGGCCGAGATCTAACAACAAGCTATTGTCCTTGTCCAATTTTACCAGAAAACGTTTGCCACTATCCAAGTCCCACAACCAACAGGTTTGTTTTTTTATTTCAGGTGCTTGAAACGAAATATTTATGGTAGTACTGTTCAGTCGATGCGCATTCTGGATAAAATAACATTCACTTCCATCATCGCGGATATAACGCATCTGCATGACGTAACGATCTGGCTGATCCAGTGTTAAATAATGCGGAAGCTGATACCTCCGCATGAGGAGACGGTACCAGTCCATAAAATTATTGTCCTGCGGCTTTTTGACGGTTATAAAACGATCCGGATAAGATTGTAACCGCTTTAATAGTTGGCGCACTTCTTCATCCTTTTTTATGTAGTCCTGTAGACCTAAACTCTGCTGTGGGAGCGTTTCTATCGCGACAACACGTCCTCCAGCTATTACAAATTCCACCAACCGCGACATCGCAGCAGGTGACATCCGTTTGATCCCTGGTAGAAACAGCACGCTGTACCGTCTTTTACCATAACAAAGTTTTCCTTTTTCTACTGTGCAGTTCTGTAAAATGATTTCGGTGATATAGTCCGCATTCCCCCCATTTTTACTGATGGCCTCCCAAAGCAATGAGGTATAAGGAACATTCAGTTTCTCAGGGAAAGGATCGGTCTGTACACCGTTTTCCGTCCACAGGTCATAGTTTGCTGGTAAAATCGCCATGTCGGCATAATAATCCCCTTGCTGAAGCTGCGACGAAAGACGGGCTTTATAATCATTCAAATATTTAAAATAAGGCCACCAATTGTTGCGTTCGTTGTAAAAGGAACCATATTGAATCCAGCCTGGAAAAGGCGCTTCCAGTGGCGAATAATTGAATCCATGCCAGACGGAATGTGTAATACCCGACAAGGCACTCTGATCGGAACCCAACTTAAGTAGCTCCAGCGGCGTATTAAAAACAAGGTAGGTATTGGTCATTTCCTCACAGCTGACAAGCCGTTTTCCTTTGAGATGTGCTGCCGAAGAAACATACTTATCGATCATGGTATAGCCACGCCCCCGACGGTAGTCCTCGTCAGACATCTCCTCCCCCAGCTTGTGGCGCAAGTAGTTTGTCGTCCATGATTCTCCTTCTGGAATATCATACTCCAGGCTGCTCTCCAACGGAAAAAATCCCCTTCCATAGGCTTGCGCACGTGACTTAACCCCAAGTGAACGACACCAATTGACATAGGTATCGGTAAAACGTTCTTTTAATAAGCATGCTTTGGTAAATTCATAATCAAAACGTACACGGCTCAAGAGCTCGCTGAGCTCTTTGCTTTTCTTGGCACCATAGTTTTCATCCACCACAGCGCCCAACCTTCCTACTTTAAATAAGATAAAGGGTAAATAAGGCATCAGGTCATAGCCTCGCCGGCGTTCAAATTCGACAGCAAAATCATCACACCAATTACATCCCTCCAGCTCCATACTGTCAGTAAACAGCGCCCGCACATAATCTTTTAGTGGGCCGATCTGATCCTGCATACGGGTAGACATTCGATCCAAATAACGGGTTACAGTCTGCTTATCCATATGATTTAGGATGGATCCAGCTGCTCCTGGTGCACCATTGATAACTGATGCAAATGCTTTAAATTTCACCAGTACATACAGCACGTAATTACCTGGTGGAACATCAATCTCAATTTTATCAGCACTGATCCTGTCCGTATAATCGATCACTTCGGTCATCGATTCCATGGGATCTTTGACCAGTTTAACTGACAGGATCTCTGGGTTTCGCAACGGATTCTTATCCGTCACCGCGGGATCAATCATATTGAAAATATGGTAGGGTCTGACCGCATAACGTGTGGGCCCTTCAATGGACTCACAATGGACCAGCACAACTTGGGCAGTTTCCTCTTCTTTGAGATCTTCCGAGCCAAAAGGCCAACCGGAACCGACAATAAGATCGGCTGTGAGTCCAATTTTCTTGCTCTCGTTGGCTGCATACTGCACCATATCAATCCATTCTGGACTCAGCCATTTCAGCGAGGGAATCCCCAGGTCGTCTGTTCGCTTGGGAAAAGAAATGGGATTGATCTCCACCCCACCTATCCCCGCCTCTTTGAGTAACATCAGTTCACGACGCAGCTCACTCTTGTTGACCTTATTTCCATTCCACCACCAGCGTACAAAAGGCCTATTGCCCGTTGAGGGGGCCTGAAACATGTTAAAATAAGGGTCTGTATCCGCATGGCTATTGCTACCGAAGGCCCTTAAATTCTTGGCAAGAAAAAAGGAGGCTCCAAGTAGACTGCTCTGCTGTAAAAATAGTCTTCGCTTCATAATATAGAGTTTAGGTGATGAGATGCCTGGATAAGTATCTCTTCATCCAAAGGTTTTGCTGCCATTGCCGTTCATTGTCCCTTTCGCCATTTCCAGACGAAATAAGATAAGGTGGCGGACCGAATTCGGTCGTTATGGTCAAGCTGGATTTGCTTTTATTCAGGTTTATCCATTGTTGCCAAAGGGCCAGATGGAGAGCAACAATATCGCGGTATATCTTCTTTCTGACATCGGGGACCTGTGGTCCCTGTGTATACCCGACCCGTGCATGTATATGTCTCACCTGCGGCAAGATGCGGGCTAGCTCCTCCTGCCGATCTTCCAGCAAACTTTCCGAAACACAAAACCAATGGGAAATATCCAAGGTAAGCTTCAGATCCGGGTAGCTTTCCAGCATTGGTATCACGGTATGCAAGCCATAACTCCACTTATTACGGTGGGTTTCCTGAAAGATTTCGATTATATACTGCTTTTCGATTCTTTCACATAAGCGCAAACCTTGTAGGACATCGACAGGAGAAAAGTATTCCCGCCCCATCTGTACCGAAATAAATTCAGGTGCAGCATATGCTTTCGCCAACTTCCCATAATAGGCAAGTTGTTCCTCCAATAGTTTAAAATAAGCCTCGGTTGTATCAAAGCTTTGCAGCACACAAGTGACGATGCTATATTTTAATTTATACTTGCTTAGCAATTGCAGCACCGATGTCGGGTCTATGTTTTCTCCGAAAGGAAACCACTCCACCCCAGCATAACCCGCTGCCCGAACACGTTCGAGGAAATCTGCCCAAGGAATATGTTCACTTCCCCATCTTGGATAAAAGAAATCCAGTTTTACCATGCTGTATGGTAGATTAGCGGATTTTGTTCATCATTGTTCAATAGGTCACCCACCTGTAATGTCCCCCGATAATCATCCGGTAGAATGTTTGCCTGTCCATTGTAGACATTCCCATCGGGCATATATGCACAGGTCATAGCCCGTCTAAATCCATTGGTCATATTAGGACCAGCACCATGGATTGTCAATCCATTGTGAAAGGTACAACTGCCCGCTTTAAGCGGTGTTGCCACCGGATTTACCTTTGCCATTTGCGGGTAATGTTCAAAAATTGTCCCCATATTTTTTCCGATACCCAAATTTTCAAATCCCGTATGTTTATACGACTGGGGAACGAAATACATACATCCATTTTCTAATGTCGAATCGTCCAAGGCAATCCATATCGAGAGCGCTTTACGATCTGAAAAAGACCAAAAAGGTGTATCGAGGTGCCAAGCTGTAGGATTCGCAAAGGGGCGCTTAAAGAGCGCTTGATCGTGCCAGATGCGAATACCATCAACGCCAGCAAGTTTCGCCGCCATCTCACCAATACGCTTATCCACCATCAGTTCCTTTACCTGATCGCTCGTCTGCCAGAGGTTCAATAACTGGTCAAATACTTTTCCGAAATAGTCGGCATCCTTATTAATACCATCATCTTCCCCAACTTTTGCTTCCTTTCCGGGCATCTTCTTTCCGGCACGTTGCTCCACCGCATCGAAAACAATTCTTTGCCATGTTGCCAACTCTTCCGCGTCCAGAAAATCTTCTATAACGATGTAACCATTCTCTTGGTAAAATGCAATCTGTTCTTCGGTCAATTGGTTCTTCATATCATTAAATTTTAGGTTTTATGGAATTATATTCAGCTACTTGAAAATACGCAAGATTGAACGAAATTGTATCCTGAACTATCCTGTAAATAATCAGTACAGCTTGCATGCCCCAATGATGAGATCATGCAAGTGTCTGATAATATAAGCTTCATTGTCCCATTTTGATATATTTAGTTTTGCACCATTTTATTGTTATACAACATTTCATCCAATGGAATCTGTAAGGTCATTTTATTAACAGGATAGCTAGATTTATCCACGTGTGTAGGTGATGCAGCACGGTTGATAGCGATATTCCAGCGTTTGTTGTTATAAAATTCGCGTCCCCCTTCACCCCAGAGTTCTAACCTTGTTTGAAACTGTACCATCTCCAAGGCCGAAAGACCTTGCATGGAAGTATAGTTGTCGCAAGTCAATGGCGTTGTCCCAGATTTTGTGCGTGCAGCCAACAATGTATTGAGTGTTTGTTTCGCTCCCTGATCATCCTTATTCTGCGCCTGGGCCTCCGCTTTCATCAGCAGGATTTCCGAACTGCGCATATAGTAACAGCTCACACGGCCGACATTCTTTTTGTCATCACTGCCCAGACCGTGAGTGGCGGCAAATTTGAGATTCGTATACAAGGGTATTGTCCTTTTATCGCCATTTGTTGGATAAGTGTAATCGCCCCAGTCTGAGGCCATAAAACAATTTACACGGTAGTCACGATTGTCTATTTGGGCATATAAACGGTTGTCTATACGTTGAAAACCTTGACCAATTCCACCATTGCCTTCAGCAAAACAGTTCATCCACCAGTTATGTACCGTTACTGCCTCGCCCAGTGCAAAACCAAAAAGCACTTCGGGATTGATGCTGATGTTGAGAAAACCATTTTGCTCCGGCCTCATTTCAGGAGCGGCCTGTGTCCCTTTGTTGGTAGCGCCATACATAGCCTGACTCATCAAGGTTGGGTACTTGCTCAGAATTTCATTGCTGGCACTGATGGTAGTATTCCATTCGCCTGTCCATAACGACACCTTAGCCAACATAAAATTGGCTACACCAAGATCAAAGTCAGAGGGATCTGCTGTAAAACCAATTCCTGCCTCTTTAAACAGTCGAATAGCCTCATTGATGTCATTTTTAATGAAGGCATACGTTTCGTCCGCTGTGGATCGGGCCTTGCTTTCCTGAACTGGAGAATAAGTATCATAGAGTGGCATGCCCAACTTGTTCTTTCCTCCCTGTTGATAAGCATTCTGATAGTTTTCCATCAGATAGTTATAGGCATAGGCACGTAAGATCAACCCGCGGCCTTTATATTCCTGCAGTTTTTTATTGGTACCAACCGTTGTTGGATTAAGATAATTCAGCATTTTGTTGGCTGTATTAACCATATTCCAAGCATAGTTCCAGTAAGGTGTGTTTTTGTCGGAGGCATCAGAAATAAAATCCAGCAGGTTGTATTCATCCGAACCGAAAATATTTAATAACCTATTTCCAAGAACAATATCATTCCCTTCCAGATTACGCATCACATCAAACCCTTGGTTGCTACCATAACGCGATTCGGAGGATAGTGCCCCAAAATTGATCAATTTAGGCATATTGTTGGCCATACCACCAAGCACCGCCTGGATCTTCTTTTCGTCACCACTTTCGAGCAGCTTCCGGATCTGTTCATCCGTTATACTATTTGGCGGAGCAATATCCAGATCCTTGCTACAAGAAAATAATAATGTCACAGCCAATGCACATAAAAATATCTTTTTCATCTGTATAATTTTTTTTCAGTTGTGATGAAGCTATCAGATTTATTCATCGAGTGTATGTTTTAAGCGGCATTCATGAGCTCGCTTTGCTCGGTTGGAATAAATAATGATGGTTTCATAATCGAATTCATTTTAACATTAAAACTCCAGACTGACACCACCTGAGAATGTCCGCATAGTAGGATAGGAATAGGCCGCCACTTCAAATCCACCCACCAGTGATTGACGTGGATCGATTCCCGAATGGGCCGTTTTCATAAAAAGATTATCCCCTGAAGCGAATATTCTGAGTTTCTTGATCTTCATTTTTGCCAGTACATTTTCCGGCAAGGTATACCCTATAGTGATATTCTTAAAATTAAGGTACGAAGCACTAAACAGGCCTAGATCGCTATATAACCAGCTCCCCGTGGTAGCTCCGTTACCATAAGTATTACCATACATCACCATGGGGAATTTTGCACCGGTATTATTTGGTGTCCATGTGTTACCAATAAGTTCTGAAGAGAGCGCTTTACCCGGATCCTCACTGACATACAGGTTGTTTCCATATTCTGTACTGAAAAACTTTCCTCCCAGCTGATAAGCCAAAGCAAGGTATAGGTCAAAGTTCTTATAGCGTAAAGAAGTACTAAATCCGCCGATCCATTTAGGAAGCGCACTCCCCATTTCATATCGGCTTGCTTTTGAATAGTCTGTAGTCGTCAGACTCTCCCCCTCTTTATATCCGGGATAAGTACCCGCATCGACATCGGCTTTGGTGACCTGATGGTAAAATAACGGTAAACCTGTAGTCTGGTCAACGCCACCATATTTTAGCATATAGAGGTTAAAGAAATCTTTATTCACCCCACGTAAGTAAGTGATATTTGCGACCGCACTGGTTCCCGCAGCTGCCCAGGCATCAGTTCCAGCTGTCCAGTTACCTCCCAGGGCATCTGACCCAACACCACTGGGTACTGCTTTTAATTTTGTTGTATAATGTGTTCCGTTGGTGGACACAGTCCAATTGAAATCCGGTTTCTTAATGATATCAACAGAGAGATCAATTTCAAATCCCTTGTTACCTATTTTTGCCGAATTCGTTGCGATCGAAGACTGTCCCTTAGAAATAGCGATCGGCTGGTTCCAGATAGCATTTACCGTAACACGATTATAATAATCAAGCGATCCACGTACCCGTCCAAGGAAGCTAAAATCAATACCTGCATCCATCGTATGGATGTTTTCCCAAGTCAATTGATCGTTGACATAAGCATTTTGGTTTAACGTAATATTAGCAGGTATGCCAGTTCCGTTGGTGGTCTGGGTGTAAGTGGCCGAATAACTCCAGGTCTGATACCCCGAATAATTGGAGATACCATTTTGGTTTCCGATCACCCCATAGCTGCCCCGTATTTTCAGGAGATCAATCCAGTTTTTGGCATTTTGCATAAAAGGTTCGCTATCCATACGCCAACCTCCACCGACGGACCAGAAAGTGCCCCAACGTTTGTCTTTCAGTTTGAACTTCGACGATCCATCCCGACGTACAGATCCCTGGAAAAAGTACCTGTCATTGTAGTTATAGTTGATTCTAGAAAAATAACTTTCCATAGTCCGTTTATCCTCACCGCCTCCGGGATTAGGGAAGGTACCACCATCATAACGCCCTACAAAATTGATATACGATGGAAATTCATCGATCAAGGCATAAGATGAGCGATAATTTAGTTGCTCGTTTTTGAACGAATCATATTCATGGCCCAGGAGTCCCTCCAGATTATGCAAGCCAATTGTTTTTGAATAATTAAGCAATTGTTGAAGATTCAGGATCGTTGTATTGGATGCTGTTTTACCAAAAGCACCTATACCAGCAGCCTGCCCTGATTCACTATTCCAATAGCGAGTGCGCATTTCGTTGAATTTGTCCATCGAAACATTCGCTGTAAATGTAAAATCATTGAGAAATTTAGCCTGTCCATAAACCCGTGTTGTCCAGTCATCAGATACGCGTCGATCCAGATCATTGTCTAATACTGTCAACACATTCGTCGATGAAAGCGCTGCCGAGGTCAGACCAAGTGGAGAATAGGTATCTCCCGCAAGTACATGCACTTTATTTTCTCCATTTTCATTAATCAATGCACCATTCTGATCACGCGCATATAGCTGAACCAAGGGGTTTTGCCCGTTTATAAAACGAAATACATTTGCTGTTGAGCTACCTGGATTCCGTCCAAAGCGCGTCGCTGGCGATTGGGTGGTCCGATTGGAATAACCAATGTTAGCGCCTAGTTTCAACCAGGTATTAACCTGCGCATCGAAATTGGCCCGACCGTTATAGCGCTTAAAAGAAGAACCCCGGATGTAGGAAGGATCCTCAAGGTATCCGCCGGAAAGAAAGTAACTTACTTTCTCATTACCACCAGAAGCTGACAGGTCGTAATCCTGCCGCAATCTATTCTCTAGCAAGTAATCGTCATAACGATCGCTAAAAAGCATACGCGCATTGGGATTTAATTTACCATCCGTATTCACGAGATAAGAACCACTCATGGTTGAACTCGCATCAGCACCGGTGCCAGATGGCGTATAAACGGCACCAGGAACATCATATAACATCCAATTTCCTAAGCTGTTTCGCTGAAATTTAGTAGTTGAACCGATATAATCAAACAGGTGGGCACTCGCAAATTCGGCAGCCTGTTCATGTGACATATTGGGGTTCTGCACATTGGTGGTATATCTTTTTGAGATTCCCGTGCCATCCACTCCGTAGCGTGCTGAATTATAAATCGAAAGCCAGGCAAATTCATAAATATCTTTTGGATCAGAGATTTTGTCAAACTGATAGGGACCTACCTGATTGACGCCTAATTTACCTTCAAATGAAATCCGTGTTTTACCGGACATCCCTTTCTTTGTTGTCACCAAAACCACACCGTTTGCTCCACGTGCACCATATAGCGCTGTGGATGCAGCATCTTTCAAGACAGATATACTTTGGATATCCTTTGGATTTAGTGTTGCTAGTGGATTATCATTTTGCGCGGGCACACCGTCGATCACAACGAGTGCATTTGACGTATTCTGACTAGCAGAACCGATACCACGCACCCGAATCCCCATGTCTATCCCCGGTTGACCATCTACCGCTGAGACCTGTATACCCGGAGCGGCCCCTTCCAGCGCCCTGCTGACGGTAGAATTGGATTGCATGTTTAATGCCCTATTATCGATCGTTGATACAGATCCCGTCAGGTCTTTCTTTTTAGCTTCCCCATAAGCTACCACCACAACTTCATCCAGTATCGTATTATCCTCCTGTAGTTCGACACGAAGCGGGGTACCGACAATACCTTCAACACTTTTGGTCATGTACCCCACATATTGGACTGAAAGCACAACCTTGTTGTTACTTACGGACAGGGTAAAATCACCATTTTCATTGGTTGAACTGGCATTTTTACCACCGACTTCTTTAACCGAGACACCGGCAATGGGTTGACCGCTCTTGCTATTGACCACATGACCTTGAATAGTTTTCGCGATCTGGGCAATTAACGTAAACGGCATCCCCATCAGCATTGTCACGCAAAGAACTAATGAGTAATGTTTTAATTTACTTTCCATTCTGATTAGAGGTTTAATTAATTTTGGTTTAATTTGTTCGTAATTCTATATCGAAGTAATAGAAAACAAACTGAATAGCCATACCGTACTATCCTGTTCTAAAATGATTTACGAAATATTGTGCGACGTAAATAATTTCAATTCCAATAAATTGGCTGGTATGGTAGATGTATTCCAATGTTGATGCATAAGTAGTGCGGCACCCAAGGCTGTCGCCTGGGGCATCGTTGCCGCAAACACCTCAATATCCAGAAACTCGCGGGCCATTAAGCTCATATATATGGGGTTTTTACTAAATCCACCATCAACGAATATCCGGGATACAGCTGTACCCTGTAATACTAATCTGGTCGCTGCAACTTGTGCTTTCACCAAATGAAATAACAGGCTGTGATAGGCTATTTCGTAATTGTCATAACGCTGTAAGTCTATTTTTTCAAAAGACTTTAATTCTGTGAGATGATCTTCAGCTTCCAAACAGGCAATAATGCCCCAGTCAATTTCCATTAATCTGAATTTGGCTATTGTCACCTGATAGAAATCCGCAATACGTTTTGATTGTATTTCATGTTCATATCCGGCAAATAAGCGCGATGCCTTTACCGGTTTACCCAAATACGACAAATAGAATAAGCAGTCCTGTTGAAGTTCGCTCATCGTCAATCTGGTTTCATTGAAGGGATTCAGAGAAATACACCAAGTCCCGGTAGAAATTAAGACAAAGGGTTCCTGGAAGAACAGAAGATAAGGGATCAATGCCGCCGAGCTGTCATGAAGGCCCACACCTACCAGATAAGATTTCCCTAAGAACGTACTTTCAAATGCCGTATCGCCAGGAAATATCTTCGGGAAAACATGGACCAGTCCTTCATCCTCCACCCATTGGTGGTAGCTATTTTTATTGAAGTCCCAAAGTGCAGTATGACAACCTATACTGGTCAAGTCCGCACAAAGTTGGCCCGAAACCAAGAAGCTTAAATACTGGGGCAGGTGCATCGCATGGGCAATATGCCGAAACAAATCAGGTCGTTCGCGCTTAAGGCGCAAAAGCTGTAAACCGGAATTAAGACTTCCTAATGGCGGGGATGCAGTCTCTAAGGCAAAAACGGTCTCTCCGCCATAGGTATTGTAGAGTTGTTGTTGAATAGCAAATGGAAATTCCTTAAGGTAATTATACAGGGGAGTTAAAGGTTTCCCATCGACATCAACATACACCAGGCTGGCGCCATACGACGCAAAATTAATTGCACGGATATCAAATTCATGCTTACGCAGCACCTCATGTAGGGCATCAAATATAGATAGACGCAGGCTCTCCAAATTTTCGCAGGGATCTCCATCTTCGTCTACAGTTTCCATAAATCGAGCAGAACGCTCCCAGACTACTTGATAATTTTGATCAAATAAGAGCAGTTTTTTATTTGTTTTTCCAACATCAAATACGGCAACGACAGGTATAGGTTTATTTTCCATGTCGGTTGTCATTTAAAGGCCTGTCGCTACACTATTACGTCCTCTTTCTTCTACCAGTTTTTCCCGTATACCCAACGTTCTAAATAAACTTATCGGATCGAGTGCAGCACCAGTGCGCAAGCGGGCTTCGGCTAGCAGCGGCCTCACATCTGTACGAAAAGCCTGTTGTAAAATCTCCTGGGCGGCAACAACATCATTTTGGCTTTGAGCCTCCCGGAGGGACTTCCGATCAATCAATAAGGCCTGTGCATAGGCAATTTTAATGGCTTCCACAGATTGTAATAGATCCACCAAAGGATCCTTCAGGTTATGCGAAGCATCAATCATCCATCCCAATCCCGAATCATGGGCCATCCCTTTTTCATCCATACCATCAATCAGTTCACTGAAAATCAAAAACAGCTGGTAAGGTTTCATACATCCCGCAGTGAGGTCATCATCGCCATACTTGCTATCATTGAAATGAAAGCCGCCCAATTTACCTTCCATCAACAAGAGGGAGACAATCTGTTCAATATTTGCATTGGGAAGATGATGTCCCAGATCAACCAGGGTGAATGCTTTGGGTCCGAGCTTATTTGTCAACAAGAGGGATTGTCCCCAGTCGCCAATGGTTGTCGAATAAAAGTAAGGTTCGAAAGCCTTGTATTCAACAAATAACTTCCAGTCCGCTGGCAGATGACGATAGATTTCCTGCAGACTGGAAAGTGTATGTTGAAATGCCTGACGAAAATTCAACTGTCCGGGAAATGATGAACCATCAGCTAGCCATACCGATAAACATTTGGATCCAAGCTCCTCACCATAACGTATCACTTCAATATTATGGTCAATAGCCTGCTGGCGAACAGCCGGATCAACATGATGCAATGATCCAAACTTATAGCTGTGTTGTTGTCCCTGTTGATCTTGAAATGTGTTTGAATTCATCGCATCAAAGTGAATACCTAAACCACTCGCGAATTGTTTTAATCTGTTTGCATCCTTGGGGATATCCCAGGGGATGTGCAAAGAAATTGCATCACTCGATCTATTCAATGCGTGGATCAAGCCCACGTCTTCAATTTTTTGTTCTAAAGTGGCGGGCTCGCCAGCGCCAGAGAAACGTCCAAAACGCGTACCTCCGGTACCCAGTGCCCAACTGGGAATCGCGATCTGAAATTTTTGCAGTTTTTCTAAGATGTCATCGATGTGAGGAATTTCATGAGAAACAAAGTCAAAGGCACGCCGATGTTTCTCCCGGAGCTGGTCATTATGTACTTCAATAGCACATGGGTCTAAAATCATAATAATTGCGTTTTCGGTTTATTTAAAATAGGGTACTGAGTTTCCTTTAGTACAGAAACTCAATACCGAAGATAGCTAAATTAGCGGACAAATGCCATGGCAACACCACCATCCACATTGAGAACATTCCCCGTGGATTTTGATAGTAGACCGCCTACAAAAGAGAAGCAAGCATTTGCGATATCCTCCGGTAAAATAACTTCATTCAACAATGTCCGCTTGGCATAATAAGCTGGCAGCTCTTCTACCCGGATACCATAAGCCTTCGCTCGACCTTCTGCCCAGCCCCCGGCCCAGATATTACTATCCGAGATGACCGCATCTGGATTCACAACATTCACACGAATCTTAAAAGGTCCTAACTCCGCTGCACAGAGCCTACTCAGGTGCAATTGTGCTCCTTTAGCACTCCCATAACCGACATTGTTTGGTCCACTGACCAGTGCATTTTTACTGACAATATTAATAATATCACCACCAACCCCCTGTTGTTTCAAAATCGGAACCGTGGCCTGTGTCACCAAAAACTGCCCTTTAACCAATACATCGAATAGGAGATCCCAATCTGCCTGACTATGCTCTTCTATAGATTTTGAAATGGACAGTCCGGCGTTATTGACGATGATATCAATTCCGCCGAAAGCCAGCAATGTACGCTGTAGTGCTTTCAAAATCTGTTGTTCATCCTTCACGTCCATCGCTACCGAAACAACCGAATCTCTTCCAAACTCGCCGACAAACTCCTGCTCACAGCCCGCAAGACGCTCCGTATTGACATCGGTCAGGACAATGACTGCCCCTTCTTGCACCATTTTTCGCGCAATGGCTTTACCTATCCCGCCACCGCTACCGGTCACGAAGGCAATTTTACCCGAAAGCGCCTTGGGTTTAGGCATGCGTTGTAGTTTTGCTTCTTCCAATAGCCAGTACTCGATGTCAAACGCTTCCTGCCTTGGCAAGGCGGTGTACGCGCTTATAGCCTCGGCTCCTTTCATCACGTTTATGGCATTCATATAGAATTCGGCAGCTACCCTGGCCGTCTGCTTGTCTTTCGCAAACGAAAACAAACCAACACCGGGGTACAGCACAATCACGGGATTTTGATCTCTGATAGCAGGACTATCGGCGTGTTTACACTGCTCATAATAGGCCGTGTACATGGCGCGATAAGCGGTAAACAGGGGTTCAAGTTTCGCGGTGAGCGCTGCGCTATCGTCCAGATTCTCGGATCTATCCAGATTTAACACCAGTGGTTGAATTTTCGTTCGTAAGAAATGGTCCGGACAGCTTGTCCCCAAAGGTGCCAATCGTTCTAAGTCATTTGAATTGATAAACTCCAATACGCGTGCATCATCTGTAAAATGACCGATCATATGACGTTCGCTAGAACAGAACCCACGCAATACTGGCATCAATTTCACAGCTTGAGACTCTCGTTCGGCCTGATCCAGACTGTCGCTCTTTTGACCACCAAAAACGGGACCTTTCTTTCCATAATTTTGTTCGAGATAAGCGGCGCAACGTTCGATCACATCCAACGAATTCATATAACAGGCATAGGCTGTATCACCCCAGGTAAATAAACCGTGCGATCCGAGCATGATACCCCGTATCCCTGGGTTTTCTTCGAGACAGGCACGTAATTGCAGCCCTAGATCGAAACCGGGCCGTTGCCAATCGACCCAGCCGATGGTCCCTTCAAATAACTGCTGGGTAATTTTCTTCCCATCTTTAGCTGCGGCAATTGCAATCGCAGCATCCGGATGCAAATGGTCAATGTGTTTGAACGGCAAAAAAGCATGTAGAGGTGTATCTATTGAAGGCGCCTTGGAGGCAAGGTCGAAAATACAATGATTGAACAGCTCTACCATTTCATCTTCCTGCTGTATACCTTTATATACTCTTTCAAGATTATGCAGGCGCTCCAGATACAAAGCGGCAAGTCCCGATTTTTTCAGGGTTCCAATATCACCACCGGAACCTTTTATCCACATCACCTCGACATCTTCACCTGACAGTGGATCCAACATATTGACTTTACAGGAAGTATTTCCACCACCATAGTTGGTAATGCGAAGATCTGCTCCCAAAATATTGGAGCGATACAACAGCAATGCGATCTCATCCTCGCCAAGCGATTTTGCTTTTTGTTCATCCCATAAATTGTTTACGTATTTGTATGTTTTCACTTCTTCCATATTTATATTTTTACACTAATTTTCCAATGTTTTTGCAAAGCCCACGACACAGATGGACAGGATGATGGTGATTATACCAGCGATAATAGATCGGTGGGTAGCCTGGTCGACCCCCTTCCACTCCTTCAATAAAATGCCCCAGGCATTTGAAATAAGAATGATAAAGGCCATATGTAAAATCCACGAGCTTGCGCCATTTCCAAGGCGGCTTTCACCCATGCCATAGAAAAAGAACTGTAGATACCAAGTTGTACCGGCCAGGGCGCAAAGCAGGAGATTCTGCATTTTCGGAACTTCCTTTTTTGTATACTCCGAAAAGGTTTTATTTTTAAGTAAGAGGTAAAGGCACCAGAGAAAGTTGGTTGTAAAACCTCCCCAAAGAATGACGATATAGGTTACGTTATTTTGATATAAAAATTCTCCTTGTTCCGGATGGTTAGCTTTCCATAGCACATTGGCAACGTCAGCCATCGGCTTGCCCGCCTCAATGCCAAAATTAAAACAGGCGCTCAGAATGCCCGATATAATCGCCACGGTAATACCCAAGCCGAAATTGTAATCGGAGCTCCCTGCTTTCGAAAAGGAGGCAAGATGTCTTTCTTTCGATACCCCTGCCTTTCCACAGAGATAGACACCCAGCACACATAAAGCGAGCCCCAGAAGAATACATAACCCAGCGTTACTGGTGAAAAAGTAGTCTATTCCGTGCTTACCCGTTGTTGGATAAATGAAATAATAAATGCTTGGCATCAATGAGCCGAAAACCATACTTAACCCCAAAATAATGCTGCTTCCCAACGAGACACCCAGATAGCGTACGCCCAGTCCATAGGTCAACCCACCTATCCCCCAGAGGAGACCAAAAAGAAATGTATAGCCAAGAATGCTGTTGCTGCTTCCCTTTATAATGTCCATAAAATTGGGTATGGTCAGCATCGCCGCTACAGGAGGAATAATAATCCAAGAAAAAAGACCACCAAGAATCCACATGGTTTCCCAAGACCAACCTTTAACCTTCTTATAGGGTACATAAAAGCTTCCTGAGGCAAAACCGCCTATAAAATGAAATAAAACTCCAAAAACAGCATTCATAATAATCGTTTAGGTATTACGAAAACTAAAATATACCTTTCCATCGGCTCAACTGTTATGAACTGTTATGGGCTTTTGAGAATACCTTTCTTGTCATTGCATATAAAAAGGATTTTAACTAAGTTTAGCTAGAATTAATACACTGAAATTTTTGAAAAAATATCTTTTATTCCTAGATACCGAAACCTCTGGCTTGCCAAAAAAATGGGATCGAAAATATACGGATAGTGAAAACTGGCCGCATGTACTCCAATTGGCCTGGATTATTTTTGATGAAGAACAGCAAGAGGTCAAACGTAGCAATAAATATATCTATGAGCCATTGATTCCGATCAGTCCGGCTTCTGAACAGATTCATGGTCTTACACCGTCCTTTTTGATGAAACATGGTGAAAAGAAGAAGGATGTACTCCGCAAGCTCGCTCATGATATCAAAAAATACCAGCCTCAGCTGATTGGTCATTTTCTTTCTTTCGACCTCCAGGTGCTCTGCGCGGAATATCATCGGGTGAACTTACCTATTCCGTTTTATGGGCTGAATTATTTTTGCACCTTGTTGCACAGCAAAAGATATGTACGCAACCCCAACATGGTACACCTTCCATTGGCCTTGCTACACGAAGCTCTGTTCTCCGAAGCCCCTGCAGCATTACACAATGCCGAAAAAGATGCTGCGATTACAGCAAAATGCTATTTTGAGATGGTTCGGCGGACAGAGCTCAGTGAAGGGGATGTCTGCAAACAGCAAAGGGAATTCAATAACATCTTATCATGATATCTACTATGAAAAATGCGGAAGACATCCTAGCCGTGCTAAAGTCAACCCACCCCTTTCAAGTACTGCCCGAAACTGTTCAGATCAGTCTGATTGAACTGATGTATCCCTACCGTTTCACAAAAGACACTTTGGTCTATCGACAGAATATTACCGACATGGAGGGTGTCGATTTAATACAGAAAGGTGAATATGAAACTTTTTTCTTGGATAGTTCGGACAACAAAAGGCTGATTGAAATCCATCATAATCCCTATTGTTTTGGTGGAATCTCCGTATTATTGAATCGAACAAAAGCACTAAAATCTGTTCTTGCAAAAAAAGGAACGGTCATCTATCGGTTGCCACGAAAGAATTTTATTGAACTCTGCAATGCCAATGAAGAATTCTTTCAGTTCTTTACCAATTCCTTCGGAAAACGGATGTTAGATGAAGAGTTCGCTCATTTTGTCAAATCACCAGCCACCTTTGAGGAAAGCTATTTTGCAGCGGATCAGCTCTATTCCCGTAAAATCGAACATATTGTATATAAGGATATTGTTGCTTGTACATCCGATACGCCTATTTATGAGGTTGCACGAACCATGGCTCAGCATAAAGTGAGCTGTGCGTTCATCAAAGATGAGGAGCATATCATTGGCTATGTCACCGACATGACCTTGAGAGACCGTGTTGTAGCACAACAGGTAACTGCCACAGCAGCTATCGTTTCGGTTATGGACAACCCCATAGTCAGCATTTCCAATCAGGCCTACCTGTATGAAGCTGTACTCAAAATGTTCCATACAAAGTCCAGGTACCTGCTTGTTGAAAAAGAAGGTAAATACGTCGGCTTTCTAAGTCGCAATCGGCTCCTGAGCGAACAAGGACAATCTCCACTGGTTTTTATCCAATCGGTAAAACTTGCTGAAACACGCGAAGAGCTACGTGACAAATGGAACAATGTCCCCGAAATCATTCATCAGTTATTGGCTAGAGGGGTTAATGCTGAAATTGCCAATCAAGTCATCACCACCGTCGCAGACAGCATCGCCTTAAAGGTGATCGAGAAAGTTATCAAAGCAATGGGCGAACCACCGGCCAAGTTTGTATTTATGGTCACAGGAAGTGAAGGACGCAAAGAGCAGACACTGATGACTGACCAGGACAACGCTATTATATATGAAGACAAGGCCAACGAACAGCGGGAATATGTAAGAGATTATTTTCTAAAATTTGCACGTGAGATTTCGGATCATCTAAATACCATTGGTTTCAGCTATTGTACCGGGGGCTATATGGCTAGCAATCCAGAGTGGACACATTCCCTTTCCCATTGGAAAAATAATTATAAGATGTGGATTGAAGAAAGCATTCCGGAAAATGCGATTAAGTTCTCCACCTTTTTCGATTGTCGGAGGTTATATGGTGATCAGCACATCATCGACCAACTGAAAGACTTTCTGACAGTCGAGTTGCAAAAACCCAATGAGCGATTTTTTGCGTTCATCGCGAAAAATGCGCTGCAATACGAACCTCCCCTGACTTTTTTCAAAACAATAAAAACACAAACTATTGGGTCAACAGAAGTATTTAATATTAAGAAAGCAATGACACCCATCGTCGACCTCGTGCGTGTCTATGCGCTGAAAAATCAAATTTATGAAGAGAATACCGGCGGTAGGTTGAAGGCATTGTTGAATCTTGGAATATTTACTCAAGAACAATATGATGAACTCCATCAATCGTATTATTACCTGATGTCCATTCGGCTGAAAAACCAAACGAATCAGATTCGGATTGCGAAGTTGAATCCGGACAACTATATTGCGATGGAGAACCTGACAAAAATTGAGAAAGCTACATTAAAGGAAATATTTAAAACAATAGGCAATTTCCAATTGGGCATCAAGTTGAAGTTTACAAACAATATTTTCGGGTAATAGTAGGATAAACAAGAGGCATGTCGAACATCGAATCTATTTTAGTTCTATTGTCCTTTAATGTTTTACTGAAATATATTTCACTTTCAATTTTCGTTTTTTCAATAATTCCTTATATTTATCACAGGCATATGCTAGCTTTGTAGCTGGAATATCCGGATTAAATTTATTATAATAACGATAAACAACATGAGCAAATTGAGATTAGCATTTGTATTCTTTACGATTTTATTTATTTCATCGTACACTTTATTACAGGCTCAAACTCCTGCAGCAGCGCCAGTTACTGCCACTCAGCAGGCCAATGACGCTTACAAATACAGCCCGGATGGACTAAGAAAAGGGAGCTTGGCAAATCAGTTTGATCATTTAAATTATATATCAAAAAACAATTATGATTTCAAGATGGTCCGCAAAACCAACCTTGATATTGTAAAAAAGAACGTTGTTGATACTGTAGCCAAGTTACGCAAGGAAATCAATACACTCAAATCTTCATCCAGCAACTATACCTCCAATACCAAAAACTTACAGGATTCTATTCAGATATTAAAAGATCAGCTTGCGCAGGAACAGCAAAAAACAGATAGTTTTTCATTCTTGGGCATCAATACATCCAAAGGTTTATATAGTACAGTGGTCTGGACCATCATTGGAGTCTTAGCTGTCGCTACCTTTATTTTCCTATTCTCTTATCGGAAAGCCAAGGTTGACACCGTAGAATTTCAGAAAACAGCAGAACAATCACAAGAAGAATTTGCGACATTCCGTAAAAAGGCGATGGAAAAAGAGCAATTGCTGAAACGTCAATTGCAAGATGAATTAAATAAAAAGATATAGTCACAGTCTTTAAAAGACTATACTCGACTGTTCTTATCGACCTGAAGCGACGCTTAATCGTAACCTCGCTTCAGGTCGATCACTTTTAGATACCATGCCAATCTAATTGCATGTCCATTCGAAAAAAGGAAGGGCTGATGTTAAAAAATAGATGACCAATATGTCGGAAAAAGTATATTTGTGGCTTCAAGAATCGAAACTAACAGAATTACAAGAGATAACATTTTGACCTCCATTAATAAAATTGTAATTTAATTGCAAATTCTATTTGTTTTTAAAAACGAATAACCTTATTTTTGCTGACCAAAAAAGAGGCCTTTTATGTCTCTTATATAAAATTGATTAATAAATATTTAGTCCCTATAATATGCCCAAGATTGGTAAAATAG